>Ga0307378_10002671_pt1 | contig 26900 bp, 23 predicted proteins | sample UN1MG_FD_202238 | JGI IMG/M metagenome (GOLD analysis project Ga0307378, IMG submission 202238) | Soil microbial communities from Risofladan, Vaasa, Finland - UN-1 | ecosystem: Environmental > Terrestrial > Soil > Coastal area > Acid sulfate soil | place: Finland: Risofladan, Vaasa | collected...
TGACGGTGTTCTTCTGCTCGAGGGCGATGGCCGGCGGCAGGCCCGTGATGGAGTCCACGTCGGGCCGCTCCATCTGCTCGAGGAACTGGCGGCTGTAGGCCGAGAGCGACTCGACGTACCGCATCTGCCCCTCGGCGTAGAGCGTGTCGAAGGCCAGACTGGATTTGCCCGACCCGCTGACGCCCGTCACGACCGTCAAGGCCCGGTGCGGGATCGTGACGCTGACGCCCTTCAGGTTATGCGTCCGGGCGCCGCGTACTTCGATTGTTCGCTGCATAGGCGTAATAACTCCACAGTACGGAATCCTTTACCTTACCGTGCGGAGGAGGGGAATGTCAAGGTGGCCGGGGGCAGCGCCGCGACGCGAGCGGGGAGCGGCGCGACAATTCGCGCGGCGGGACTCCGTCCTGCCGCGCTCATCCAGATTGGTGTTGTCCGCTATGAACCTTGCCACTAGACTCTGACTTCGCCGACCTCGTCGTTGACACCGACAATGCCGGAAGGGGGTCTCGTGCCCCGCGTCAAACACTACTTCGAGAAGGGCCGCTTCTACCATATCACCACCCGAACGGAAGGTGGAGCATATCTGCTTGGTTCGGACACCGCCAAGAACATCATAGTGCAGGCCGTGTCCCACTATCGCGAGCACCGCCGGTTGCGCCTGTTCGGGTTTGTCGTCATGTCGAACCACTTCCACATGGTAGTCCAGGATACCGGGGCGGACTTGAGCCAGACCCTTGCAGCGCTCAAACGATGGACTGCAGGCCGGTTGACCCAACATGGCGCGTTGCGTGAAGGCGTCTGGGAACGCCGTTTCGATGACAATGCTGTTCTTGATTCAAGGGAATTGAGAACCGTGATAGAGTATGATCATCTGAATCCGGTTCGGGCGTGCCTTGTGGCCAGGGCAGAAGACTACTTCTGGTCCAGCGCCAGGAACTATGCCAACCTGTCGCCCGTGGCCATGGAGATTGACAAGGGGTGGTAGGCATTGTGCGCGGCAGGACGGAGTCCCGCCGCGCTTATCCGGGCGGAAATCGTCCGCGCGGCAGGACGGAGTCCCGCCGCGCGAAGTATCATCCCGTGCTCTGGGCGGCTTCGTGGGCGATGGCCAGGGCCGCCAGGTCCTGGATCTGTTCGCCGAGGACGGCCTTGTCAATGGTGCAGGCCTCGAAGGCGGCCGGCAGGGCCTCGCGCTTGGCCGCCTCGCGGACGCCATCAATGAGCAGGTTGCCGAGGCGCTGGGCGGTGCTGCCGAGGCTGATCCGTTGCGGGTTGAGGATGTCAATGAGAATGGCGCACGCGCGGCCGAGGTAATCGGCCTGTTCGCGGACGACGCGGATGGCGAAGGCGTCGCCTTCGATGGCCTCGCGTCCGACTTCCCGGCCGGTGACTTGGTCGAGCGGAATCTTATCGAGTCGCGACGGCTCGTGCGGTTCGCGGAGCCTGAGTTTCGCGAGTTCTCCGAGCGCCCGGCCGCTCGTCAGTCCCTCGACGCTCCCGGCCTTGTGGTATCCGACCGGGCCGGTCTCGAGCAGCCGCACGTGGCCGATCTCGCCGGCGAGGTCCTGCTTGCCGTGGATCAGGCGGCCGTCGAGGATGATGCCCGCGCCGTTCCCCGTGCCGCACGTCAGGTAAACGAGGTCGTCCACCTGGCACTTCAGGCCCCATCGCCATTCAGCGACGGCGGCGGCGTTGGCGTCGTTCTCGAGGGCGGTCGGGACGCCGAGCGCATCGCGGACCATCCGGACCACCGGGACGCGGTCCCATCCGGGGAGGTTGGGCGGGGAGAGGATGAGTCCCTCGCGGCTGGAAAGGGGTCCGCCGCAGGCGATGCCGCAACCGGCCGGCCGCTCGCCGCTACAGAGCCGTCCACCGAGGGCGATCAGTTGCGCGATCGTCGCCTCGGGCGTCGAGGTCGGGAACTCTTCGCGGGCCAAGGCGTTGCCTTCGCCATCGCCGACGACGGCCGCGGACTTTGTGCCACCGATGTCCAAGCCGAGCAAAAGTTGTGAAGTCATGTGGGGTCAGGTTAACGCAGATCGCCCCGGACCTCAAGCAAGATTTTGCCGCGCGCCGCGTCACTCGCCGGGTGCGTGTGCCACGGCCGGCTTGTCCGGCCGTGCCGCCACCACTGAGGAGTTGCCGCGCGCCGCATCACTCGCCGGGCGGCGCAACATTCGGGTCCCAGATCAATTGGTTGACTTTCTCCGGCGGGACGGCATCGACGTGTCCGTCGCAGAAACCGATCACGTACTTTCCCGCGTGTCGTGGTTTGGGCGGAAGGAGTTCTGGTCCACCGCTTGGAGGACCGCCGAAGTTACACTCAAAAAAGAGAACCGTACGACCGGGTTCTGGCACTTGCAGCGTGTTGCCGAGCAAACCGTTCATGGCATACGCTCGCCCGGCCTGACGGTCAGAGGGGTCCCAGTATAGGTCGCTGACCGGAAATCCATTGAGTTCGAGCACCTCCGGCCAGGTATCGGCCGGCGGCAGCATCTGGTGGTGGCCGTCCGCATAGGTCTGGGCTGCCTTGCACAATATTGTGACGTTAGAAATTGAGGCCGCGCCTTTCGCCATGTCCAGTGCGCCAAACATCGCCGGTATCAGGATGGCTATCAGGGCTAGCGATAGGCCGGAAACGACCGTTCCGGAGATGGCCAGACTGCGGCCGCCGATTGTGCCGCCGCTCTTGGAAATCTTCGACAGGCCAATGAGGCCGAGAATCAGGCCCACGATGCCTGTGAGACCGGCCGTACAGAAGCCCGCGATGCCGAGGACGAGGCTGGCAATGGCCAGACCGCTGGTCTTGGGTTGACTCGGCAATTGGGTCACGAGTTCATCCGGTTCGACGGGAGGCAGAGGTGCCATGGCTTATCTCCTCTTAGGTTCCTGGATGTGCCATTCCATCTTGCCTTCCAGCGGTCGCGCTGGCAAGAACAATCGGTGCGACGGCAAGGCGCCCCAGCGCGATTCGGCTTGCTCCGAGGCGTGCGCCCGCCTACAATCCGCCTCGTTGCGGTTATGTCGCCATTCGAGGCCGCCGCGGAAGCCATGGTGTGCGTCGCCGTTCGAGGCCGCCGCGGGAGCGGCGGCGTGCTTCGCCATTCGAGGCCGCCGCGGGAGCGGCGGCGTGCTTCGCCATTCGAGGCCGCCGCGGGAGCGGCGGCGTGCTTCGCCATTCGAGGCCGCCGCGGGAGCGGCGGCGTATCTTCAGCCGCAGAAGAGGTTGATTCGCATGAAATCCATTCACGTCGTCGCGCGGACGTTGCCGGAAGGCTGGGAGACCGCCGTCCGCCGGTGCTGGGAGGAAGGTGCGCGGTTTCGCACCCAGTACGACAAGCCCGGCGACCCCTTGAGCCGCGACGTCGCCTGCCTCATCCACGTCACCGAGCCGTTCGCCGAGCCGCGCATCCACAAGGCGTTCCCCGGGGGCCTCGACGACCTGGAGGTCTACCGCGACGAGGTGCTCCTGGGCGTCCACGACCACTGGATCGCCCCGCAGGAAGGGAAGTGGGAATATACATATCACGAGCGGCTGTTCGCGTACAAGGTGCCGGGGCGGCCGCCCATGAACCAGATCGCCGAGGTCGTGCGGCTGCTGAAGGAGACGCCGCACACCCGCCGGGCGCAGGCCGTCACGTGGCAGGCGTGGAACGACCTGGGCATCCACGATCCGGCATGCCTCCAGCGCGTGTGGTTCCGGATCGAGGAGCCGGTCGAGGGCGAAGCGGGAAAAGAGACCCGAGGGCCGGCGCGGCTGAACCTGGCGATCCACATCCGCTCGAACGACGCCTTCAAGGCGGCGTTCATGAACATGTTCGCCTTCACGGAACTCCAGAAGGACGTGGCCCGGCAACTGGGCGTCGCCACCGGAGAATACGTGCACATGGCCGATAGTTTCCATATATATGGCTCTTACTTCAAGGAGTTCGAGGGGTTTCTGGGTTTGGTCGCGCGGCGGCCGGACCGGTATTTCACGAGCGAGTTTGCGCGGCCGATGTTCGAGGACGGCGCGCGGCGGGTGCTGGCCGAGACGGACCTGCCGCCCGAGGTCCGAAAGGCCATGGAGCGCCGGATCGAAGAACTGACCTCGGCCTAAGGAGGGTCGCGTTGGAATCCACGAGCCAGGACAACCATCGCTCGCGCGAAACGGCGCGCCTGCCGACGCAGGTGCTTTACGCCTCGCCGTTCACGGTGAGCGGTCGTCTGCGGAGTTTCCGCCACGCCGCGCTCGGTTTCTGGTTCGTCCTCCGGAGCCAGCACAACGCGTGGCTCCACGCCATCGCGACGGGCCTGGCGCTGGTGCTGGCGGTGGTGCTCCACGTCACGGTCGCGCCGTTCACGGCGGGGGAGTGGTGCGCCCTGGCGATCGCCATCGTCCAGGTCTGGGTGGCCGAGACGTTCAACACGGGCCTCGAGATCCTGGCCGAGGCGATCACGACGGAACGGCATCCGGTCCTGAAGATCGCGAAGGACGTGGCGGCGGCGGCCGTGCTGATCTCGGCGCTCGGGGCGATCGTCGTCGGAGCCGTCCTCTTCGTGCCGCCGCTCGTTGAGGTATTCGGAAGATTGTTCTAGCGGAATGGGGGAGTTTGCCGGTCGTGCCGATAACAAAGATTGGTCGGGGCGAGTGGATTTGAACCACCGACCTCTTGGTCCCGAACCAAGCGCTCTAGCCAAGCTGAGCTACGCCCCGATCTTTCCGCCGGAACGCTCTATGCAAACTGAGCCACGTCCCGGCCTCAAACCCAAGATTATAATCCGCTCCGCCGCGGAATCAACGTCATTCCCTACCCAAACGAACGCTGTCCGCGCTTGCGTTCGCGCGCCGGCCGCGGTAGGGTGCTCGGACTCCAGCGCCAACGAAGAGCGGACGCGGGCAACCGCGGACCGTCGGAGACCGACCTTGGATTCGCGCGAGCGGGTGATTCGATGCCTGGAGTTCCGGCGGCCGGACCACGCGCCGCGGAACCTTTGGACGCTGCCGTGGGTCGGCCAGTATGCGGCCGCGGACCTCGCGGCGGTGCAGCGCGAGTTTCCGGACGACTTCACCGGGCCGGGGGCGGTGCTCGGGCCGAGCGATCGCCGCCGCGGCCAGGAAGGCCGCAAGGGAACCTACACGGACGATTGGGGCTGCGTCTGGGTCGCCGGCGAAGACGGCGTCATCGGCGAAGTCAAGCGGCCGCTGCTCGCGGACTGGGCGGCGCTGGATTCTTTCCGGCCGCCCTACGAGATCCTCGAGCGGGCCGACTGGGACGCCGCCAACCGGGCCCAGGCCGCCAACCTGGCCGGGCCGCGCCGGTTCATGCTCGCCGGCACGGGCGTCCGACCGTTCGAGCGGATGCAGTTCCTCCGCGGCTCGGAGAACCTTTTCGTGGACCTCGCTTACGGCACGGCCGAACTGCGGCGCCTCCGCGACATGGTTCACGAGTTCTACTTGAAGGAACTCCAGGGCTGGGTCCGGACCGACGTGGACGCCGTCCAGTTCATGGACGACTGGGGGTCGCAGAAGACGCTCCTCATCTCGCCGGCGATGTGGCGCGACCTCTTCAAGCCCCTCTACAAGGACTATTGCGACCTCATCCGCGCCGCCGGCAAGAAGGTCTTCTTCCACAGCGACGGGCATATCATGGCGATATATGAAGATCTGATCGAACTCGGCATATCCGCGGTCAATAGCCAGCTGTTCTGCATGGGCATCGAGCAGGTCGGCCGGCGTCATCGAGGCCGGATCACGTTCTGGGGCGAGATTGATCGCCAGCGGGTCCTCCCGTTCGGCTCCGTCGAGGACGTCCGCCGCGCGGTCGGCCGCGTCCGCCGGGCGCTCGAAACGCCCGACGGCGGCACGATCGCCCAGTGCGAGTGGGGCGTCCGCACGCCTCCCGAGAACGTCCGGGCGGTCTTTGCGGCGTGGCTCGAACCGATCGAGGCGCTGCCGTAGTTGCACATGGGGGAAAATCCTGGTTAGGCGGGGAAATCCTGGTTAGCCGCCCATCTTGATGGGCGCTTCTCTCGGAGGTCGAATCGCTGTGGCGACAACGCTCAAGTGGAAACCCGACTGGCCGAGGGCCCAGGCGAACTTCGTCCGCTGGTGGGAGGGCGAAGGCCTGGCCCTGGCGCTGACGGCCCCGCGTCCGGAGCCGATCGAGGCCATCCCGCCGCCCGCCGAGCCCCGCGACAGCGAAGCCCGCTGGACGGACCCGGTCTTCCGGTGCACGCAGGCCGAGCGCGACATGGCCGCCACGGTGTTCCTGGCGGAGGCGTTCCCCTATTTCGACACGCAGATCGGCCCCGGGAGCCTCGGCACGTTTCTCGGCGCCGAGCCGCGTTTCGTGCCCGAGACCGTCTGGTACGATCCGTGCATCGAGGACCCGGAATCGTTCGGCCCGATCCGGTTCCGCCCGGAGGGGAACCGGTGGTGGAACGCCCACCTGGCGCTCGTCGAGGAAGGCCTGCGCCGCGCGCGCGGCCGGTACCTGGTGGGCGTGCCCGACCTGATCGAGAACATTGACACGATGGCGGCGATGCGCGGCAACGAGCGGCTCCTCATGGACCTCATGGACCGCCCGGCGTGGATCAAGGCGCGGCTCGCGGAGATCAACGAGGCATTCTTCGAGACATTTACGATTCTGCATGAAAAGGTAAAGGACGCCGACGGCGGCAACGCCTTCAGCGCGTTTCGCGTCTGGGGTCCGGGCAAGACCGCCAAGGTCCAGTGCGACTTCTCGTGCATGATCTCGCCGCGCATGTTCCGCGAGTTCGTCGCGCCGCCCCTCGCGGCCCAGTGCGACTGGCTGGACTATTCCGTGTATCACCTCGACGGCACGACCGCCTTGCAGCAACTTGAGCCGCTGCTGGAGATCGAGTCGCTCGACGCCATCGAATGGACGCCGAACCCCGGCCACCCCGGTGGCGGGTCGCCCGAGTGGTACGACCTCTACCGGCGCATCAAGGCCGCCGGCAAGTCCGTCGAGGCGATCGGCGTGACCCCCGAGGAAGTGGTGCCCCTCCTGGACGCTGTCGGACCGGAGGGGATGCTCATCCTGACGCATGCCCCGACGCTGGACGCCGCCGAGCGGCTCCTCGCGGCCGTCGAACCGTACCGGAAGTGATCGGCGCCGTCGCCGGTCAGGGGGCATCCTGGTTAGCCGCCCGTCTTGACGGGCGCGGCGGACTTTGGCGGCGCGCTGGATGAGGGCGAGGCCGGCTCGCCGGATGGCGCCGCGTGCACGGCCGTCGGGATGGCTGCGCCCGGCGCGACCTCTTTCATCGAGACATTGTCAAACCAGTATGTACCCGGCGGCCAGTAGGCGTAGAGCATCAGCCGCACGAACTCGACCGGCGCCGCGGTGTCCTTCGGGATCTCGACGATCCGCACGTTCCATTCCCACTCCTTGCCCTGGGTCTTCGAGCGGAGCGCGAGGTACGCGTCGTACACGGCCCGTTTCTCGCCCTTGACGTCGCCGTAGCCGCGGATGAAAAGTTTCGGGAACATGAAGTCCGACGACGGGCCGCGGTAATTGACGCTCACCTTGTACGCCTTGCCCGGCTGGACCGGAATCGGGTCCGAGAAGTACGCCGCGCCGTAAATGCCGGCGACGGTGTCGTACTTGGCGCCGGAGGTGGGCGTCGGCGCCGGGGCCTCCGAGGCCGGCGCACCGGCCTTGTACTTCTTCTGCCACTCGACCCACTGGTCGTGGTTGACGTCGGTGTTGACCTTGAGGCATTTGCCGGGCCGGCCCTCGGCCGCCCAGAAGGTCGTGAGTCCGTCGGGTCGCTGCCAGCCGTCGGGGCTGTCGCGTCCGGCCTCGAAGTCGCCGTTCTTGACGAGTTCCGGGCCGACCGTCGGCACCTTGGCGTCGGCCTCGGGCGTGGCCTCGGGCACGGGTTTCTTGGCGCGGCCGGTCAGGGCCTCGAGGATCTGGTCCTGGACGGGGCTCACGAGTTGCTTCTCGGCGGCCTGATACGTCTGGTTGAGCGTCAGGCGGTCGGCGGCCTTCGCGAGGTCCATGCCGCGGACCTGGATGACGAGGCCGGCGCCGTCGGGCCGGACCTCGCCCCAGAGTCCGAGCCGGGCCGCCAGCCGGTCCTTGAGGATGGCGGCCATCTCGGCGGCGGGCGTCTGAAGGGTCACCGGCGCGGCGCCGGCCAGCGCTTCGCTCTGGCTCAGCGGCTCGACGACCACGAGGCCCAACCGCTTGGCCCGCAGGCGCAGGTTGTCGGCGAACTGGCGGCCGGCGGCGCCCTCGTCGGCCGAGGTGAACGGAAAGATCGCGACGACGAGTTCCTCCTGGGCCGGCTCGGTGGCGGGCCTGCCCGCCGACTTGTCCGCCGAAGCTCGAAGAGCGAAGGCGGAAGCCTGTCCGGCGAAGGCGGGCGGCGCGGCCGGCGCTGCGGCGGCCGCGAGCGCGACGAGGCATCCCGCCAGGAAGGGCCACACAAGCACAGCGCCACCAAGCCTTTCGCCGCGCACTTCGGTCAGTCCTTTCCGCGGTGCCGCAGGTCGCGGGCGACCTGGCGGAGGCGTTTCTCCATGTTCTGCTTCGGGAACGCCGCCCCCTCGAACAGGACCGAGGCGATCTGGGCCCAGTTCGTGACGACCTGGACGGAGTCGGGGAGGGCGGCCAACTCGGCGGCCAGTTTTTCGTAGCCCTGCGGCTCGTCCTCGGACCAGTCCACCTGGAGGATCAGGATCGGCCTGAGGCCGCTCGCGGCGTAGACCTTCGCGTCAGAGAGCTTGTCGCCGATGCCGACCACCAGGTTCGGGAAGGTGCGCTTCATCTCGGCCAGGCGCGTGTGCTTGTACGGTTCGCTCCCGATCCTCAGGGTCCCGGCGGTGCTCGTCAGGACGGGTCCCGGCGGGAACCCGTTCGAGAGGAGCCACCGCTTGGTGAGGACGCCGAGAAAATCGGGCCGCTGCGTCAGGTAGACGATCGTCTGGTCCTTGGCGAGGCGCTGCATGACGGCGGCGGCCCCCGGCATCGGTTTGGCGTCGCCCGAAAGAACATGGATGAACCCCGATGCGACCAGGGTCTTATCGAGGTCCACGACGGCGAACTTGGCGTCCTTCGGGCGGGCCGCCACTCGCAGTTCGGCGTCCTCGACCGGCGAGGACGGCTGGTCGTCGGCGTTCAGGCGGACGCGGACGACGTGGTCGCCGGGCTTGTCGGGCGCTTTCCACTTGACCGCCGCGTCGCCGTTCTTGTCGGTCCGAACCTCCCCGAGAAATGTGTCGCCGAGGACAAACTGAACGCGCCGGCCCGCGACGCCTTCCAGGCGAAGGCCGTGCCGCAGCGTCGCGCTCAGGGTCACCTCCTGACCCGGCTCGACCAGGAGGTCGCCGACGAGGAGGACCGTGCCGAGTCGCTCGCGGACCTGGTCCACGAGGTCCCCGATCCCGGCCGGGATCGTAGCCGCGCCGCCCGCCAGGAGGACGGCCGCCAGGCACGCCGCGATGGTCCGACGCCAGAGGAGAGTCATCGCCCCCGAGGCTAGGCTCGCCGGCCGCCGCGGTCAACACATTTTGGCCCCGCCGGCGTAATGCGTCAGTTTCGGTTACTGAGGCCGCCGCGGGAGCGGCGGCAGACTCGGCCAATCCCAGAAGAGCCTACGGTAACTGACGCGTTACCCCCGCCGGCCGGAGGCCTTGACGGCGCGGCCGGGCGAGGGATAGAGTACCGCGCCCGTGATGACCGACCTCAAAGGAGCCGCAATGGTTCGTAAGGCGCCGCAGCCCGACCTCGTGGACCTCCACGTGCACTCCACGGTCAGCGACGGCGCGCTTGCGCCGAGGGACCTCGTGCACCTGGCGGCCGAGATGGGACTGAAGGCGATCGCCCTGACGGACCACGACACGGTCGGCGGCGTGCCGGAAGCGCTGGCGGCGGGGCGCGAGTTCGGCATCGAGGTCATTCCGGGGGTCGAGATTTCGGCCGAGTTCCAGGCCGGCGCCTGTCACATCCTCGGTTACTTCATTGACCCTGCCGACGGCCCGCTGGCGGAACTCCTGGTGGCGGCGCGCCAGGGCCGCGACCTCCGCAACGCCGAGATCCTCCGGAAACTCAGCGACCTCGGCCTGCCCCTGGCGATGGCCGATAGGACTTGCCGCGCGGCCGACGGGGTGCTGACGCGGGCCCACCTGGCGGCAGCAATGGTCGAAAAGAGATATGTCAAGAGCATGGACGAAGCGTTCGACAAGTACCTCGGCGCGGGCAGGCCCGCTTACGTCTGTCGCCTCCGCGTGACGCCCGACGAGGCGATCCGGACGATCCGGCTGGCCGGGGGCCTCGCGTCGCTGGCCCACCCGCGGCAACTCGCCCGAGGCGCCGCCGAGACCGACCAGTGGTTCGAGCAGTGGGCCGCCGACGGACTCGAGGCCATCGAGACCGAGAGCCCGGACCATACGGCCAACTACACCCGGAGGTATCGCGCGGCCGCGGCGCGGCTGGGACTCCTGGAGACCGGCGGCACCGACTGGCACGGCCTCTTTCACGGCGGGATTCACCTGGGTCTGGGTCGCGGCCAGATGGCCATTCACTATGCGGCCGTCGAGCGGATGAAAGAGCGCCTGGCGTCGCGCGGCCGGCCGACCTAGTGCGGTTTGAGGTTGGATATGCACCTGGTGAGCGCGGTGGGTCTCCGACCCACCGCGCGAGGGAAACAACCCCGCTCTTGAGCGCGGCAGGTCAGAGACCCGCCGCGCTGACCCTGCGCAAGGTTAAACCGTCTTAGTGTGACTCGGCAATCGTCTGGCGAGCGAGTTCCACCCACCGGGCCAGCCGCTCGGGGTGCCCCGCCAACGTATGCACATCCTTCATGATGAGTTCCACGTTGCAGCCGGCGGCGATACGCAAGGTCTTCCGGAGGTCCTGGCGGATGGCGTCCTCGTCGAACCGTTCGGTGCTGATGAGGGCCGGGCTGGGTTTCCGCGAGTAGCCGAACCGGCGTCCGCAGGCCTCGGCCATGAACTCCTCGTTGCACCACGGCGAGATGGAGACGCGCGCCAGGTTCGGAATCGTCTTCAGAATGTGCCAGCGCGTGTGGACCGGCTCGCAGCATCCGTAGTAGGACCGGCCGAACCGCGAGATGAGCGGCCACTGGTACTGGAAGACGAACTCCCGGAACATCTCGGGGCTGACGGACGCGGTCTCCTGCGACTCCGAGAGGCCCCACAGGTCGGCCGGCGTCACGGCGTCGCCGGGCCGCCACTCGGGCCGCGGCAGGGCGCGGCTGTAGCCCATGCTCCCCGAACCGATGTAATCGTTTTCGTTATTCAAGGACAGGAGGTTCTCTGCCTGGAGCCAGTCAATGAAGGCCGCCCAGTCGTCTCTCAGGAACGCCATGATCCGGTGGATGGCCTGCGGCTCGGTGTAGAGGGCCAGCATCATCTGCTGAAGGCCCACCAGGTCAATCAGTTGCATGGTCATGCCGACCGACCAGAAGAATCCGCCGCGGATGCGGACCGGCAGGATGCCGTCGAGGACCTCTTCGAGGCGTGCCTTGTTGTCGGCGGTCGCCTGGCGGTTCACCGTGAAAGTGCGGCGGCGGAGTTTTTCGGCGTCGCGCTGGAGGTCCTTCAGGGGCGGTTCCCAGCGGCGGCTGGCCACGTTGCCGCGAGCCTTCTCGGCCCACACCGTTTTCACCTCGACGCCGTAGTTGCCGGTCTGGACGTCCCAGTTCGTGTTGATCCACGGTTCGACGACGTGGTCGTCGCGGATTGTCTCGAAGAGGAAAATCTCGTAGCGGAGCCCGTACTCCAGGCTCCGCGTCCAATCGTTCTGGCACGAGAGCCGCGCGTCGGCGAGGTCGTCGAAGGCGACGTTGGCCTCCGTCAGGATCATCGGCCGCTCGGCCCGGCCGTCGTCCAGCAGATACCAGAGGCGCTTGCGGTCCAGGTTCACCGGATCGTTGGCGATATCGAGTTTGCGCTGGGCCAGTCCGCGCAGCACGGCCACGTCGGCCGCCGCAAGACGATCCTGCTTGGTTGATGCCATGTCGGACTTCTCCTTTGGTGCTTCGGAAACTGTTTACGAATACGAGGCTCCGATTTCGTCCAGGATTCGCTTGAGCGCCCGGACGGCCTGCCTGAAGAGGTCCGGCCCGCTGAACCCCGAGAACTTGCCGGCGGCCGCCAGGTGCGGCTCGAGCGACAGGTATCCCTCGTAGCCGCGCTGCCGGATCGCGTCGCGCAGAATCTCGGCCAGGGCGCCGTCGCCTTCGCCGGCCGGGACCACCTGGCCGGTGCCGAGGATGGCGTCCTTGATGTGGAAGTACGCGACGCGGTCGGCCAGGCGCGGCCACGCTTTGGCCGGCCGCACGCCCGCCTGGATGAAGTTCGCCGGGTCGAAAATCATGTCCATGTCTGGAACATTTTCGAGGAGGTCGAGGCATCGCTCGGTGGTGCTGGCGTAAACGTCGCCCTCGTTTTCGTTCAGGAGCCGCACGGGCCGGCCGCGCGCCAGGGCCACCTGCTCGTTCAGGCGGCGGATGACCTCCTCGCGATGGTCCTCGATGCGGCCTGCTTTCGGCGCGAAGTAACTGAACACGCGGACGTACGGCGCCTCGAAAAACTCCGCCGCATCCAGCGCGATCTTGAACCGGGCCGCGTGGTCCGGCCACGATTCGTCAATCGGGACCTTGCCGATGGGCGACCCGATGGCCGAGACGCCGATGCCGGCGTCGTGGAGTCGGCGGCGAAGGTCCTCCCGCTCGGCCGGCGAGAAATCGAGGACATTCTTCCCCCAGGCCCCGCGGAGTTCGAGGAACCGGATGCCCTCGCTCTGGAGGACCTCGATCTGGACCGCCGGGTCCGCCGCAATCTCGTCCGCGAATCCGCTCAGTCGGATCACCGTCGCTCCTTCTTGCCGTGCGTCAGGCCGCCCGCCACTCCCGTTGCAGGAACTCCAGGGTGGGCGCCAGTTCCTTCCTCATGTCACTCCATCCGCACTCGAGGCTCACGCGACCATTGTACCCGATGGCCTTGAGTTTGGCAAAGAAGTCGCGGCAGGCGGTTCCGCCGGGTCGCGGCGGGCCGCGGCCGACCGGCTCCGCAATGTGGACATGGACCAGCAGGCCCGCGGCCGCATCGAGGTCCGCCAGCGGTTCCTGCTCCGCCGCCAGGTGATACAGGTCGCACAGCATGGCGAGGCCGGGCGCCTCCGCCCGGGCGAGAAGGGCGAGACCTTCGGGGATGCTGTTCAGGATGTTCGTCTCGCCGCGGGTCAAGGGTTCCATCGCGATCGTGATTCCAGCGGCGGCGGCCGCGCGGCCGGCGAGGCGCATCGCCTCGACGAACTGCTCCTCGGCCCTCTCGCGCGGCCAGCCGTCGGGCACCTTCCGTGCGGCGCCTGAGCCGAAGACGATGACGGACGCGCCGCTCGAGCGAGCCCGGCGGCAGGCGCGCTCGGCGTAGGTCGCCAGGTACGCTCGGTCCGCGTCCGGCCCGGTCACATGCAGGTCGGCGGGCAGGAAACAGTTGTAGGCCGCGATGGGAAGGGCGAGGGCGGCGGGGTCCGGCGGCCGGCGCGCGGCGTCCATCGGCGCGAGGACCGCCTGGACGTTGGCTTCCAGGTAATCGGCCCCCGCGTCCTTGATCCAGGGCGCATCATCCAGCGATGCACAGACGCCGAATTGCACGCGTCGCTCCTTGATTACGCGCCGGGCAAGCCCGGCGGCTAAGTGTGACAACCTTTAATCGCCGCGACGATTCCGCGGAAGCATAATCGAGCGCCGGCCGAGGTCAACCAGAATCCGTGGCGGGGCGGGTATGGCAGTTTCCGTAGGCGCTTCTGCGATAGGCCGAGTCCGCCGCCGCTCCCGCGGCGGCCTCCGTATTCGAAACTGACGATGACGGGGTCGGCCGACCTTGCTTCAGCGCCGCGGGGCGGCTATACTTCGGGTCGGTCTCGGCGGGCGCTTAGCTCAGTTGGCCAGAGCGCGTCCCTTACAAGGACGAGGTCGGAGGTTCGAGCCCTCCAGCGCCCATTCGACTCGCTTCGCTTGCTCATGGCAGGCCGCCAGGTTTCGTTCGCCGCGGTCCGCGCTGCCAGGAATCTCGGCTGTCGGTTGACGCGACCGGTCGGCCGGGGCTACGATGAATGAGTCGTTTCTCTGGGGGCCGTTCTGGGAGGCCGCGCGTGTCTGGCAGCGCCAAAAGGCAAGAGAGACCTCGCGCCTCGCCCACCGCCGGCGAGTCCGGCCGTCGCTCCGGCCGCGCCGCCAAACCCAGGGACGCCGAGCATTCCTACCGCGTCATCATCGAGGCCATGAACGAAGGGGCCGCGACCGTGGACCCGGCCGGCCTCATCCGGTACTGCAACCAGCGGTTCGCCGAGATGGTGGGCCTGCCGCCTCACAGGGTCAAAGGGACCGCTTTCTCGGAGTTCGTGGCGGCGGACTCCCGGACGCTCCTGGCGGACATCCTCGAAGACGGGTTGAAGACGAACACGCGCGGAGAGGTCGTGCTCGTGGCGGCCGACGGCCGGCGGCTCGACGTTCAAGTGTCGGCGGCTCCGTTGGGATCGCGGGGCACGCGGGCCGTCTGCCTGCTCGTCTCGGACGTCGGCAAACTCAGGGCGGTCAGCGAAGCCCTGCGCGCCAGCGAAGAGCGCTTCAGGACCGCCGTCGAGAGCACGCTGGACGGTTTCATGATCGGCTCGGCCGTCCGCGACCGCCGCGGACGCATCCGGGACTTCGTGGTCGAGTACGTCAACGAACCGGGCGCCCGGATGAACCGTCTGCCCAGGGAGCAGATGATCGGGGCACGCTGGTTGAACCTGTACCCCGATGCCAGGAAGTGGGGCCTGTTCGAGAAGTACGTGGCCATTGTGGAGACCGGCCAACCCTTTGTCCGCGATGGAATGGCCTACGAGGCGCCGGCCGAGAAGAAGTTCAAGGGGATGTTCTTCGATGTCCGCGCGGCCAAACTGGGCGACGGGTTCGCTGCGGCCTGGCGCGACGCCACCGAGCGAATCCGCCTCGAAAAGGAACTCGTCAACGCCTCCAGCCGCGAACGCCGCCTCATCGGCCAGGAGATTCACGACCTGCTGGCCCAGGACCTGATCGGCATTGCCATGCTCTCCAAAGGCCTGGAGCAGCGCCTGGTTGACGAGGATCATCCGGAGGGCGGGCGCGCGGCCGAAATCGCGGAACTGGCCCGCCATGCCGCTGCACACGCCCGCGCCATCGCCCGCGGCCTCTCGCCCGTGGAACTCCGGGCCGACGGTCTGATGGAAGCCCTCAAGGAGTTCGCCGCCACGACGGCTTCCCTCCATGGCGTCTCCTGCCGGTTCCGGTGCGAGAGGCCCGTCCTCGTTCATGACGACGCGGCCGCTACCCATCTCTATCGCATTGCCCAGGAAGCCGTCAGCAACGCCCTCCGCCACGGCAAGGCCCGGCGCGTCCTCATCGGCATGGAAAGCCGTGACGGCTGGAACGTGCTCCGCGTCAAGGACGACGGGAAGGGCCTCCCGGCCAAGCTGCGGAAAAATCGGGGCATGGGACTCCGCCTCATGGCCTATCGGTGTCGCATGATCGGCGGGGCATTGGATGTGCGAAACGATTCGCGCGGCGGAACGGTCGTGGAATGCTCTTTCCGCGCCACGGCGCCCTAGTAGTCCGTCACACTTGTTCTTGTGGATTGAAGTAGGTCGCCCGGTGGTTCTCCAGGTCCACGACCATCCCATCATAAGCCAGTCGGATGCCGCCGGGCACTTCGGGCGCGGGCGGCAGGGCCGCCTCCGTGGCCGCGTGGTCCAGGTCGTGCGTCATGTGAATCAGCCAGGCCGCGCGGGGCGCGAGGCGCCGGATCGTCTCGACCGCCTCGGCCACGGTGAAATGCGTGGGGTGCGGCCGGTGCCGCAGGCCGTCGAGGAACAAGAGGTCCAGCCCCTTCAGGAGATCGCGCGACTTTTCCGGGATGCCGCAGCAGTCCGGACACCACGCGACCGACGAGCCGTCGGGCGCATCCAGGCGGATGCCCGTGGCCAGGTGGGCCGCGTGCTCCAGCGGGACCGGCGTCAGCCGGTGGTCGCCGATGGCGACCGGCTCCGCGAGCGCGTGCCACTCGACGATCGGGATGCCGAAGAGGCCCGACCCCGCATCCGTCAGGGCGTAGTTGAAGATGCGGTAGAGGTCGGCCAGCGTCGCCGGCGACGCGTAGACGGAAATGGCTCGGCCGGCCAGTTCGGCAAACCGCCTGAGTTCGTCGAAGCCCATCACGTGGTCGGCGTGGCTGTGCGTGAAGGCGACGGCGTCCACGCGCTCGAGGCCCGCCGCCACCGCCTGGAGCCGCAGGTCCGGCGACGTGTCCACGAGGAGCGTCTGCGGGCCGAGGCGGAAGGCGGCGCTGGTGCGAGTGCGGCGGTTTCGCGGATCGGCCGACGTGCACACCGCGCACCGGCATCCGATCATCGGCACGCCGTGGCTGGTGCCTGAACCAAGGACGATGATCTGCATGCCGGGTATCGTTTTCTTCTCAGGCGAGCGCCGTTCGGGAGACCTCGAACGATCCCTGGACACCTCGCCGCGTTGTCTCGTGCCCCAGGTAAACCACGCCGACTTGGTGGAACAGGGCCTCGGCCACGTCGCGTTGCTCGTCAATCAGGTTGTTCTGTTCCTTCGGGTCGGACGCAAGGTCGTAGAGTTCGTCTTTCTGCCCCGCGGGACGGAGAATGTAACTGTAGCGCTCGTTTCGGATGCAACGGTCCGTCGATCCGAAAAAGCCGCTGATCGTCACGGGGTAGGCCGAGCGTCCCGTGCCCTCGATGATAGGCCGCAGGCTGTGGCCGGACATGCATCGGGCGTTCGCTCCGAGGCCCGTCAAGTCGAGCAGCGTCGGCGCCAGGTCGGGGAACGTCGCCAAGTCGGTCACGCGGCGTCCGCCGCGCTCGCCCTTCGGCAGGCGGACCATGAACGGGACCTTCAACAATTCATTGTACAGCCGGTCGGGTCCCTTGAGGAACTTGCCGTGATCCGACAGGGGGTGCCCGTGGTCCGCCAGGGCGACGAGGATCGAATCGTCCAGGTAGCCCATCTCGCGCATGCCCTTCAGGAGGCGTCCGACGCAGTGGTCCACGTAGGCCACCTCGCCGGCGTACAGGCTTCGGATGCGGGCGATCTGGTCGGGCGTGCCCCAGGCGTTGGCGGGCCCGCCGGGGGGCAGCACGATCTTCGGGCCCCGGTACGCCGGGTCGCCGAAGGTGTCGAACCGAGCGGGCGGGCACCACGGTTCATGGGTCTGGAACGTGTCGATCCAGAGGTACAGCGGCCGGCCGTCACGGCGGGCGCCGTCCATCACCTGAATGGCGCGGTCCACGGTCTGCCAGCACGGAAAATCCTCAGGCTCCCGGCGATCCTCAAGGTTCCGCAGGGCCGACTCCACCAGCCTCAACCACTCCTTGGGCATGCGGTCGGTGATGTGGTCCTGGAGTTTGAGTCGCCGCAGCGGACCGGCCTTGGTGCCGTCGTACTCCGCGCCGCGGATCCAATGGAAGACCTCGCACTGGCGATGAAAGTTCATGTCCCAGCCGAAGTAGTGGTACGTGTCCGCGACCATGGCCGTCAGGTAGCCGGTGCGGCGGAGGATCTGGGTGAGGGTCATGTCGGTGGGAACCAGCGGCTGCCATGTCCGGTTCGTCAGCGACGACAGGCCCGTCATCAGGTCCGTCCGAACGGGAATCGTCGGCAGACCTTCGGGGTAGCAGTTATCGAAAACCACCGCCTCGGCCGCAAAAGCGTCTAGGTGGGTTGTCTTAAGCGGGCACTCGGGCCAACCGTACGCGCTGACGTGGTCCTGCCGGAGCGAATCAAGCATGATCACGATGACGTTCAAGCGGTTCACTCCTTTTGAGCCGACGGCCCGGACCGGGCCGTCGAGCATTTGTCGGCCCAAGCAACCTTAAGCCCGACCGCAAGCATATCAAGCATTTTTTGAAAGCGCACGGTCAATCGCCTTCCGGCGCGTTTTCCGGGCCGTTGTTGAGAGCCAGATCCGGCGGGACGTCCTCGGTATGCCGGCACTTCGGATACTTCGAACAACCCAGGAACGGTCCTCGGCGTCCGGTGCGGATGACGAGGTTCGCCCCGCAGTCCGGACACGTGCGGTCGGTCGCGACGGGTTTCTTTCGAGCCGGGGGCGGAAGCCCCCGGGGACTTGCTTCAGCCGAGGACGCCCGCGACTTCGCGCCGCGGCCGCCCTTGGCCTTTCCGCCTTTGTCGAGCGACTTGGCGTTGCGGCATTTCGGATAGGCCGAGCAGGCCATGAAGGGTCCGCGCGAGCCTCTCTTGATGACCATCGGGGCGCCGCACTTATCGCACGTCTCGCCGGTCGGTTGGGGCCGGATCGGGTTGCCGTCCTTGTCCGCAGGGAGGGTGCTCTTGCACTTCGGGTAGTTGCCGCAGCCGAGGAACGATTCGCCGCGCCGGTTCTGCCGCAGGATCATCGTGCCGCCGCACAGGTCGCACTTGTGCTCGGTGGCCTTGGGCTCGGGGCGCGCCTCGCCGTTGGCTTCGAGGGGCCGCGTGTACTTGCAGTCGGGGTACCCGCTGCATCCGAGGAACGCCCCGTGCTTGGAGAACCGCTTGACGAGGGGCTTCTGGCAGTCCGGGCACGGCCCGGCGTCCTCGACCGGCTGATTTTTAGTGCTTTCCATGTCTGTCGCGGCTTGCGCCAAGGCCTCCGAGAAGGGTTCCCAGAATTCGCGGATGACCTGGAGCGACGGGATCTTCGCCTCCTCCACGTCGTCCAGTTCATCTTCCATGTGGCTCGTAAAGGCGTAATCCATCACGGTCTTGAAGTGCTGGACCAGTTTGTCGGTGACGACCTCGCCCAGGTCGGTGGCGAAGAAGCAGCGGCTGCCTTCCTTCTTGACGAGCGGCTGCGGACAATGGGTGCTCGTCTCGGCGTGCGCCTCCGGCCACATGGGCTTGCCCGCCAGGTCGCACGGCACGGTGTACGTGCACTCGGGGTAATTCTCGCACCGGAGGAACAGGTTCTTCTGCTGCCGGACGTAGTCGCGATCCTGGATGGTCGTGATGATGGCCGCGTAGGTGCTCGGCCGGCCGATGCCGCGCTTCTCCAGTTCCCGGACGAGCGACGCCTCGTTGAACCGGTCGGGCGGCTCCGTGAAGTGCTGAACCTCCCGGAGTTCCTGGAGCGTGAGCGGATCGCCGGCGGCGAGCGGCGGCAGTTCCTGGTCGCCTTCGCCACCGCGAGCCTGCCACACGCGCCTGTAACCCTCGAATACCAGGACCCGGCCTCGTGCCTTCAGGAGCGCCTGCATCGGACCATCGGTCGCCGAGAGGTCGGCGTCCGTGACGTCCCATGCAGCCGGGTTCATCTGTCCGGCGACGAACCGACGCCAGATGAGTTCGTACAGCCGCGCGTCGTCGTGGCCCAGGAACTGCGCCACGCTCTCCGGCGTCCGCGTGACCTCGGTGGGCCGGATCGCCTCGTGGGCTTCCTGGGCGCGCGCGGCCGACTTGAAGTACCGCGCCTTTTCTGGAAGGTAGGTATCGCCATATTCTTTCGCGATGAGATCGCGCACGGCCGCCACGGCCTGTGGCGCGATGTGGTACGAATCGGTCCGCATGTAGGTGATGAGCGCGACCGACCCTTCCGGACCCAGTTCCACGCCCTGGTAGAGGCGCTGCGCAATCGTCATGGTCTTCTTGGCGCTGAAGCCGAGCGCCGTCGCGGCGGCCCGCTGAAGGTCGCTCGTGATGAACGGCCGCGGCGGCTGCTCCAGGGCGCGCTTCGTGCCGACCTCGCGGACCTGATACGCGGCGCGGCGGAGGCGCTCGCCGACCTCGTGGGCCGCATCGTACGTTCCGGGGCGGAACGCCTGCCCGTCCACCGCCTCGAGGCTCGCCTTGAACGGCCGCTCCGGGTCGTCCGGCCGGTGGAGGATCGCGCCGATCGTCCAGTATTCCTCGGCCTGAAACGCGCGGATGTCGCGCTCGCGTTCGACCACGAGGCGCACGGCCACGCTCTGGACCCGCCCGGCCGACAGGCCCTTGGCCACCTTCTTCCACAGGAGGGGCGAGAGTTTGTACCCGACCAGCCGGTCCAGGATCCGCCGGGCTTCCTGGGCCTGGACCTTGTTCATATCAATATGTCCGGGATTGGCGAACGCTTTCCGGATGGCCGACTGGGTGATCTCGTTGAAGACGACGCGCTGGGTGGCAGCGGGGTCCAGGCCCAGCGCCTCGCAGAGGTGCCAGGCGATGGCTTCGCCCTCGCGGTCGAGGTCGGTCGCCAGGTAGACGGCCGAGGCCTTCTTGACGGCCGCGCGCAGGGACTTGATGAACTTCTCCTTGCCCGCCAGGACCTCGTACTCGGGGCGGAAATCGTGCTCGATGTCCACGCCGAGTTGCCGCTTCGGCAGGTCGCGCACGTGACCCATCGAGGCTTCGACATGAAACTCTTTGCCGAGATATTTTTCGATCGTCTTGGCCTTCGCGGGGCTTTCGACGATCACCACATTCTTGGCCATAGAGTATTCCCGGCCCGCCGCGGCGCGAGCGTAACGCTCTACTACTGTCGGCCGCGACGGCTGTCAAGGAATAACGAAAGTTCAAAGTTCCAAGTTCAAAGTTTAAGTCAACGGACCGGTAAGGCGTCAGTTACGGTTATCGAGGCCGCCGCGGGAGCGGCGGCAGACTCGGCCAGTCCCGGAAGAGCTTACGGTAACTGACGTATTACGCGGACGGAAAGCCTTCGCTTGCATTCGCGATGTTTCGCCTTTAACTTGGAACCTGAAACTTGGAACCTGGAACTTTTTTGGGGGCCTTATGAACTTCGAACAACTCATCGTCCGGAACCGTTCTTACCGACGCTTCGATTCCTCCAGGCATGTGGCGCCCGAGAGGCTGCGATACCTCGTGGATATCGCCCGCCGGACGCCGAGCGCCGCCAACCGCCAGCCCCTGAAGTACATCCTGGTCGGCGACCCCGGTCGGTGTGGAGCCCTCTTTCCGCATTTGCGGTGGGCGGGCGCCCTCAAGGGCTGGGGCGGACCGGCCGAGGGCGAGCGGCCGGCGGCCTACGTCATCGTCCTCGGCGACACGGCCATTGCGAGCGATCCCGGGTGCGACCACGGCATCGCTTGCCAGTCGCTGCTCCTTGCGGCTGCCGAGAAGGGCTTGGGCGGATGCATGCTCGGCGCGATTGACCGCGAGGCCATCCGGAAGACGTTCAGCATTCCCGAACGCTACACCATCCTCCTCGTGGTCGCGCTCGGCGTGCCGGCCGAAAAGTGCGTCCTCGAGGACGCCAAACCCGGCGGCGACGTGACCTACTATCGCGACGCCGCGAGCGTCCACCACGTCCCGAAGCGCCCGCTCGCGGAGGTGATTCTCGATCTTCCATCGGAAAGCCCTTGATGGAGGGAGGTTCCCTTGGTAAAGATACAGAGGGAGGTGGGCCATGAAACGGGACGACGTCTTGAGAATCCTGGCGGCGAACCGGGACAGTTTTAAGGAATTCTCGGTCAAGTCGCTTGCCGTTTTCGGATCGGTGGCCCGTGACGAGGCGGTCGAGGCCAGCGACGTGGACGTTCTGGTGGACTTCGAGGAGGGCCGGCCCGTCGGTCTCTTCCTCTTCATACGCCTGAAACAGTTTCTGGAAGAAATCCTCGGTTGCCCGGTTGACCTGGCGACTCCGGAAGCCCTGCGCGAACCGATGCGAAAACGGATCCTGAAGGAGGCCATTCATGCCGCGTAGGGATTGGACGATGCGAATCGAGGACATCCTCCAAGCCATCGCCAAGATTCAAAAATATACCGCGGGCATGGGGGCGGACGGTTTCGCGGCGGACAGTAAGACCGTTGATGCGGTCCTCCGCAACATTACGGTGATCGGCGAGGCCGCCAGTCGTGTGCCGCCCGAAGTGATGCAGGCAAGTCCTGAGGTTCCGTGGAAAGTCATGCGCGACATCCGCAACGTGGTGGTCCACGAATACTTTGGCATCAAGGTTCGGATTCTGTGGGATACCATTCAGAACGATCTTCCGCCGTTGGTGCCGCTCTTGCAAAGACTGCTTGAAAAAGGGCTACGTTGATGCCGAAGCATTGGACCCTCGTAACACCCGTGCCGCAGTGGATAGTGCCTGAGAAGTGGCCGGGATGTAATCTCAAGCCAAGTTTTCGAGTGGCGCCGATGCTGCCGGAAATGCGGCGTTTGCTCCTCAACGCGGCAAAGGAGAAAGAGTCCAACGATCATGTGCTGAGCGTGCTGGCGAGTGCCGACACCATTGCCTTGTCAGCAGTTCCCACGCCATCCTCCAATCTTAAAAACGAGTTCATTCCAGCCCTTTTTCACCAGATGGTTGCAGATGGATTGCTGCGTAGGCTCTTTGAGTGTGTCAGGCTTTTCGCCAATCCTGGCGAGGATGTCCCTGAAGGCTTCTGGCATTCATGTTGGTTCTGTCTGGAAGGCAAGCCTGCAAGTGTTTGTCTGGAGGGGGCCAAGTGCATGCACCACGACTGGAACCCCGACGTACATCGCCCATGGGACATGTCCGACCCAGTTGATGTCGCGGAAGCCCTGGACAAGGTCCAGCAGGAATGGGGCAGGCTTTCGCAACTATGTCGGATTGAGGTGTTTCTGGGCCTCGACACTGATCCCAAGAGGCAGAGAGGCTACACCAGGGCAGGCAATGCAAACGTCGAACGTAAGGCAAAGGAATTGGCGGAAGCGCGTTTGGCGGAGACGCAGCAGGAAGCCAGGCCTGTGGTGACAATCGACAAGCGGCAGAGCGCCACCTGGTTTATAGAGGGCGTTCGCGATGCCATGCGCCACGCGGTCGATAAGTTGGAGGCCAGAGACTATGGGCGCGGCGCGAGACTGACGCGCGCTTTCCAGTTCTTCCAGGATGCCTTTCGCCTCGAGATGCCGCACCGCTATGTGTCCTTGGCCATTTCCCTGGAGTCGCTTCTTTCTCTTGGAAACGAGGGGGTGACATCTCAGTTGGCCTCGCGGATCGCCTGGCTTCTTTATCCAAATAACGCGAGAGAGAGAATGAGCCACTTCGGTCTGGTGAAGATCATCTATGACATACGCTCAAGGATTGTCCATGGTGGCGCCTGCAAGACCGACGAGGTGGAAACTTGGTATATGCTTCTGCTTTACATAACCCGCAGGGTTCTCATCAAGGTCATTTCGGAGGAGCGCCTTTTCCGCACGTTCTTCAACCGCGACCCCAAGGACGGTGACGCCCTGCTGAAGCGACTTTCTCTTGGCTGTGAGCTGTAGTAGGGTGCGTGCTTTGCACGCACCCTACATTCCGCACTCACTTGAGGACGGCGATGGTCGCTCCGCGGGCGCCTTCGTGGCGCTCGGCGTAGTGAAATGACTCGATGAGCGGATGTTTTTTAAGCATCGCGTGGACGGCGTCGCGCACCGCGCCCGTCCCGAAGCCGTGGATAATCCTGACGCTCCCGAGTCCCCCCAGGCACGCCTCGTTCAGGTACGTCTCCAGCCGCCGCAGGGCTTCGTCAACGCGCAGGCCCCGGAGGCTGATCTCCGACGCGACCGATGCGGGGCGATGAACAATCGTCCGGCCGGGCGCCGGCGCCGGTGCTGGCGCCTGGGCGTCCGGTTCCATGACCGCCCCGGCGGCGACCTCGATGCTGAGGCCCTCGGCGTCCACGGTTACTTTGCCGCGACGCGCGTCCACGCGCGCGACGGTGCCGTGACGTTTCATCGTCTCGACCCAGACGCGCCGGCCGACCTCGAGTTGCGAGAGGGGGATGGCGGCGCGCGGCGTGGGGGCCAGTTCCCCGGCTTTCTTTTTGAACGACGCGCGCTTCTCCTCGACCTTTCGCCTGAGGTGCTTCGCGGCGTCGGCATCAGCGCCCGTGCGGCGTGCTTCCTCGAGCGCCCGCTCCATTTCGCGGCGTGTGTTTTCGACGAGGCCCTTGGCTTCCTCGACCGCCTTGCGCAGGGACTCCTTGCGCTCGCGCTTGAGTTCCTCGAGCCGCTTGGCGAGTTCCTTGCGTGCCTCCTCGGCCTCGGTGCGCTCGCGGCGAGCGGTCTCGGCGTCGGCCTCGGCCTTCTTGAGCGCCACCGTCAGCCGCGCGAGGAGGCCCTCCATCTCGATGGCCTTCGAGTCCACGAGCCCCTCGGCCGTCGCCAGCACCTCGTCCGGCAATCCGAACCGCCGCGCAATCGAAAGGGCGTGGCTCGCCCCCGGCTGCCCGATCACGAGGCGATAGGTCGGCGCGAGCGTCTCCGGGTCGAACTGGACGGCGGCGTTCTCCATGCCGTCCTGCTCGTGGACGAAACCTTTGACCTGGCCGAGGTGGGTCGTGACGACCGTCATCGCCCCGCGCCGGTGGAGGGCCTGGAGGATCGCGCAGGCGAGCGCCCCGCCTTCCGCCGGATCGGTGCCCGCGCCGATCTCGTCCAGGAGGACGAGCGTCCGCTCGCCCGCGACCGAGAGGATTTCGTTAATGTGGCGGATGTGGCCGGAGAAGGTCGAAAGGTTCGCCTCGATGCTCTGTTCGTCGCCGATGTCCACGAGCACGTCGCGGAGGGGCGTGAAGGTCGAACCTTCGCCGACGGGCACCAGGAGGCCCGTCTGGGCCATGAGGCACACGAGACCCAGCGTCTTCAGGGCCACCGTCTTGCCGCCGGCGTTCGCGCCCGTGATGGCGATCGTTCTCAGGCGTCCGCCGATTTTGAAGTCGAGTGGCACGACTTGGCCGCGGCGCGACTCGCCACCGTCGACCTCGCCGCCCGTCTGGGCGAGCGCGTCCTCGAGGATCGGGTGCCGCCCGCCGACGATCCTGAGGACGCCGTCGTCGCCGAACTCCGGCGCCGTCATCCGCCGCGCGTGGGCGTACCGCGCACAGGCGCGCAGCAGGTCGAACTCCGTGAGCACCGCGACGCTCGTCCGCAGGTTCCACAACTGGTCGCGCACGCCGCGCGTCAGTTCCCGGAGGATCCGCTGGACTTCGCGCTCCTCGTCCGACTCCAGGGCCCTCAGGTCGTTGCCCATCGCGACGGCGAACTGCGGCTCGACGAACAGCGTGTGGCCCGTGTCGGATCGGTCGTGGACGATGCCGGGAACCCGGCCGACCTCGGTCGCGAGAACGGGGATGACGTTCCGCCCGGCGCGCTCGGTGACGTAGTCGCCCGTCAGGTACGGCTTGAGGTTCGCGTTCTGGATGATCGCTTCCAGTCGCGTGCGGATGCGGTCCTGGAGGCGGCGGCGCTCGCGCCGGATCTCCTTGAGGTCGGGGCTGGCGTCGTCGGCGACGGACCCGTCGGGCTGAATCGCGCGCTCGATGGCCGCGAGGAGTTCCGGCTGCGGCGCCAGGTCGAAGGCGAGTTTCCAGAGCGAGGGCGCCGCCTCGCGCTGCCGCCTGAGGACGTTCTGAAGGTCGCGGGCATTGCGCAGGATGGCCGCCACGGTCTGAAGTTCCGCCGGCGCGAGGGCCGAATCTTCGATGGCGGCGCGGTCGAGGACGCCCCGCGGGTCGTCGAACCGTTCGAGGCCGAAATCGCCGCCGGCGTCCAGGATGGCCGCGCCCTCGGCGATGCGGCCGGAGCGCGTGCGGACCTGCTCCAGGTCCGCCGTCGGCTCCAGCGCGCGGACCGCGCCCGCGCCGAGCGAGATCATGCACCCGCCGGCGATCCGGTCGAGGACCTTTCGGAACTCCAGCCGTTCGAGCGTCCGCGCGTCCATGCGAACTCCCAGGGCGATCGCGCCAAGTCGGGCACCTTCTTGCCGTCGCGCCGCCGGATGCTTATAATACGCCCTCGGCGTTGGGGGACAACGCCATTTTTTCGGCCCCGGGGTGGGGCCCGCCTAAGGAGAGCCAGATGGCGCCTGTCAGTGTCCAGTTGTACTCGGTGCGCGACGAAGCCGCGAAAGACTTCATCGGCGTGCTGAAGAAGATCGCCGGCTTCGGTTACCAGGGCGTGGAGTTCGCCGGTCTCCACGGCCATTCGCCGACGGAGATCCGGAAGGTCCTCGACGACCTGGGCCTCGTGGCCTCGTCGGCTCACGTGGGCCTCCCGACGCGCGAGAACGTCGGCGAGATGCTCGACACCGCCCGGATGCTCGGTTATTCCATGATGATCACCGGCAAGGGAGGGGACGATTTCAAGACCCTCGACGCCATCGGCCGCGCGGCCGACGCGTTCCAGTCGGCGGCGGTCCTGCTGCCGAAAGGGGTCCGCCTCGGCTACCATAACCACTGGTGGGAGTTCGACCGCGTGGACGGCCGCCTCGGCCTCGACCTCTTCCTCGAAAGGGCCCCCGGCATCTTCTCCCAGTTGGACGTTTACTGGGCCAGCAACTTCGGCGCGGTGGACGTCGTCAAGTTCCTCGCCGATCACAAGAAACGCACGCCGAGCCTGCACATCAAGGACGGGCCGCTCGTCCGCGACCAGCCTCACACGGCGGTCGGCAAGGGCAAGATGAACATTCCCGCCATCGTCAAGGCGGCCGACCCGAAGACCCTCAAGTGGCTCGTCGTCGAACTCGACGACTGCGCCACCGACATGATGACCGCCGTCAAGGAAAGTTACGAGTACCTGACGAAGCAGGGCCTCGGCGAGGGGAACCGCTAGGGCGGTGGCCGATGCGGCCGGTTGCGAGGCCGCCGCGGGAGCGGCGGCGGATGCGAAGACCCGCCGCGGTCGGTTGTGAGGCCGCCGCGGAAGCGGCGGCGGAGGTTCGACCGAGCGCCATGAAACCGGGCCGCGATATCTTCCTGGCTCAGCCGGACGAGAAACTCCTGGCCGAGTGCGCCGTCGAGACCTCCCGCTCGAGCGGTCCGGGGGGTCAGCACCGGAATAAACGCGACTCGGCGGTGCGCCTGACGCACCGGCCGACGGGCGTCGTGGTCACCGCGACGGAGCGCCGGAGCCAGCACGAAAACCGCCACCG
>Ga0307378_10002673_pt1 | contig 26892 bp, 25 predicted proteins | sample UN1MG_FD_202238 | JGI IMG/M metagenome (GOLD analysis project Ga0307378, IMG submission 202238) | Soil microbial communities from Risofladan, Vaasa, Finland - UN-1 | ecosystem: Environmental > Terrestrial > Soil > Coastal area > Acid sulfate soil | place: Finland: Risofladan, Vaasa | collected...
CCAGCGGCTCACAACGAAGCCGTCACCCCCGTTGTTGCCCTTCCCGCAAAGGACGACGACCTGCCTCGTGCTAATGTCCCCGAAACGGCGCTTCAGGTGCTCAACGACGCTCCTGCCGGCGTTCTCCATCAGGACCGGCCCCGGGATACCCAAAACCTCGATCGCATCACGGTCGAGCGCTTGCATCTCGGCGGCTGTTACGACTTCCATCTGTCTCCCTCTAAGGTCTTTTGATGGGCAAAGCCTACGTGCATAGGCTGCCCTTTGTCAAATCCCACTGGAGAGCGGCGAGCTGCATCTTAGTGCGGCCGCAGTCGCTCTGACCCGCGATGTAGGTGTTTTCAAAGCAAACGCCCGCGAACACATCGGCTGCACCACGAAGACGTTTCTCTGGCCGATCTCCACGTGAAACCGCTCCGCGAATCCATTCCGCGAGAAGTCGAAGGTTGCGGGGTGCGGCGTGACCGGTATAGGCTGTGCGCGATTTCTAATCAACAAAGATAGGGGAATCAGATTGCGGTTTAGGGACAGGATTGCGCTTCTGCTTGCTGGTCGAATGGGAAGAAAGATGACGCCGGCGAGGCGCGAGGCGTTCTTTGGACTTCGGACGTTCTCGCTGTCGGATTTTGTGCTCTTTCCGGCGTCGGTGCCTTCCTCGAAGCGGCTTGTGAAGGAGTTTCCGTTCTCAATTCGCTCCGGCAGGACGCGAAAGGTCTTCTGCCGGGGCAAGTTCGTCAGCGTTGTTGAGAGCGGCATCGGAGCGCCGTCGGTCGAGCTCGTGGGCAATCTTGTCTGCAAGGGGGGAGCAAAGGTGCTTCTGCGGGTGGATTTCTGCGGAGCGCTATCTCCGGATGTAGCTGTTGGGGACATTTTTATCGCCTCGGCAGCGAGGAGTTTCGACCAAGTAGCCCGGCACTACTACGGTCAGGCGCAAGTCCCGGCGGACAGCGGACTTCTTGCGCTTTTTACGGAACGGCTTCGGCCAATGGCCCAGAGAGCGGGCATCCCGCTTCACGTTGGCCAGGTCTGCACCGTTGACCTCTTCTTCGCGCAGACGGACGAGATGCTTCGCAAGTGGGCAGAGTCCGGCGAGGCAGTGGATATGGAGACTGCCGCTGTTTATGCGATCGCCAAGAGCTATAACGTTGCGGCGCTTGCGGTTATGGTCGTGACGGACAACAAGCTCTTAGGCCACCTGCCTTATTCGGCCGATGCCGAGAAGCTCAAAAAGATCGTAGCCGGCCACGGCCTCTTGACCAGAGCGGTGAGGGAGATGACGCCGTCTTTAGTCGAGCTAGCGCGATCACGCGGGGGCAAGCCTGCATTGTAGGTAACGTTGCGTCTGTCCATGGGGCAGGGGAGGCGGCTCGCCTTCCCAGTCCACCCGAATGAATTCGGGTGTTAGGATAATGAGAGCCGTCTATATCACCGCATTGAAACGCGGTGATTCATAGAAAGGAGCCGTCCGGCCTGAGCGACCTCACCGCCCGGCGCAGGCGATGGCCATGCGAGAAGGCTATCCTTGCCCCAACCCCATCTTGAGATGGGGGATCGGGTTGCGAGGCCAGCCCTGGCAGCGCTACTCCTCGTCGTCCTCCCAGCCGGCGTGCCTTTCCCTGTGCCAAGACCTGAAGGTGAGGACCAGCGCCAAGACGAAGAATAGGACCACCGAACCAAGACCGATGCCGACAAGCTGGCCGCTTGTGTAGCCCCCGTAGCCCTTTTGGAAAATATCGATCACGCCCACGATCGTGAAACAGAAGAGTATGGCCGGTATGACGATTCTCACCACCCAGACCCACCATGCCCCTATCTTGCGGTCCGAGACCCGGTTGATGTGCATCCTTAGGAATTGTGCGCCTCGAGCAGTTTTCCCCTTTACTGTGCCCCGTATCAGCCAGCCAAACACTATGCACTCCACAATCGCCAACGGAACAGCGCCATAGTGCATGACGAAATGATCGACGATGTCCAACCAGTAAAGCCCAGCCCCGGTGCAATAGATCAGTCCGCCCAAGAAACCGATTCCGCAAAGAAGTGTTACGGCCGACTTCCGGGAGATGCCGAACTTATCCATCAGCCCGGAGCCAAAGCCTTCGACGATAGAGATTGAGGAGGATAGCCCCGCAACCAAAAGGCACGTGAAGAACAGAACGGCGAACAGATGAGGCGCAAAGGGCATCAGGCTGATCGCCTTTGGAAAGACCACGAACGCAAGTGTGGGACCCGAGGTAACCACCTCGCTGGCGGGCTTGCCGGTGGCAGTGGCCATGTAGCCGAGCGTCCCGAAAACTGCAAACGCCATAAAGAGCGAGAAGCCGCTGTTCGTCAAAGCAGTTATCGCTGCGTTGCCAGTGAGGTTAGCCCTCTTGGGTAGATAGCTCGCGTAGGCGATCATGATCCCGAAGCCCACACCAATCGAGAAGAACACCTGGCAGAATGCGTCCCGCCAAACCTGAAACTCACCAAGCTTGCCGAAATCCGGAGTCAAATACCACTTGATCCCAGTCATCGCTCCGGGCAGTGTAACGCCTCGAATGACCAAGATCACGGTCAGCACGAGTAGAAGCGGCATGAAGACCTTGCAGGCTATCTCGATGCCTCGTTGCACGCCCTTGAAAGTGATGAACCAGTTCAGGGCCCATACGACCGCAAGCGCTATAACTATGTGCCACTGGATGGAGCCCAATTCCCAGGGGCCCTTGGTGATGTTGAGGAACTCTGACATAAAGAACTTGTCCGGGTCAGCGCCCCACTTTAAGGAGTAGGAGTAGGTGAGGAAGTTGGCGCACCAGGCCAGAACGACGGCGTAGTAAATGAGAATGCCGAACATCGCGATGTTGATGGTCATCCAGCCGACCCACTCCCAGCCCTTGCCGACTTGCTTGTAGGCGACAGGCGCCGAGCCGCGCGTCCTATGGCCGACCGCATACTCGAGCAGAAGAAGCGAAATACCTGCGACCACGAGCGCCGTCAGATATGGGATGAGAAACGCCCCACCACCGTTCTTGTAGCAGACGTAGTTGAACCGCCAGATGTTGCCCAGACCGATTGCCGAGCCGATCGACGCCAGCAGAAAACCCGTTCTACTCTTCCATCTCTCTCGTGTATCCGCCAAACATCGCTCCTTTCTCAATGGTATCCCTTAGCGTGTAGGGGCGGGGCTTGTCTCCGCCCGTTGTGCTCAGGGCCCGATCCTTAACGCGCTACCCGTATAACCATTTATAGAACTCATGTTCAGTCACGCAGTCTGGGTTTTCTCGATCCATATCCCACAATCTGGGGTTGTTGGAGATGTACTCCCGGATGCGGAACAGCTCTTTTTCGTTCCGTATAAACCTTTCGTAATAGTTGCGCTGCCATAGCCGGCGCTTCACTGGTTCCCAACCTCGCTGCTTAACGCCTTGAGATACTTCACAGTAGTGATCGACTTGAATGCACAGATGATGTCGCCTAGGCGTGGTTCAGACAACCGTTGATGCGTGTGGGGGTGCAAGAAAACTACGCCGTGGAAGTGATTCGGCATAACAACGAGAACATCAGGCTGTGCGCGACAGAATCGACTGGAAAGCCCTCGCCACTCTGAGGCAATCATGTCGATCATACCGGAGTCATCCAGAATGCAGCAGCGTTCTTCGGTACAGACCGTTATGAAATACGCTCCTCCCCTTCCGTAGTCAAATCCGCGCAGTCGGATTGAACGCCGCGTCATCTTGCAGGGGCCCCGGTCGTTCGCGCTCACAAGCCCTCAGCCGTTTGAGGTCGGGCAAACACAAGGCCTGCCCCCACAAAGGTCCTGTCCATCTATGTTCCAAGCTCGGATGAATCGCCGCTACGCAAATCGCCCAGATGCGCGACTTCTCCTATTCGCTCTTAGCCTCGCCCTGCTCTTTCAGTAACTCCGCAAACTTGATGAACGGCTTGAACAGGTCGATCGGGATCGGGAATACGATCGTCGAGTTGTTCTCAGCCGCCACCTCGGTCAGCGTCTGCAAGTAGCGCATTTGAAGCGCCATGGGATGCTTGCCTATTATGGTTGCGGCATCAGCGAGCCTCGCGGCCGCCTGGTATTCGCCCTCCGCATTGATGACCTTGGCCCTTCTCTCTCGCTCCGCCTCGGCCTGCCTTGCTATGGCGCGCTTCATCTCGGTTGGCAGATCGACGTGCTTGATCTCAACCTTGGCCACCTTGATGCCCCAGGGGTCGGTGTCGGCATCGAGAATCGTCTGAAGGTCGGTGTTGATCCTGGTTCTATCAGATAGAAGGGTGTCGAGGTCCGCTTGCCCAAGAACGCTCCTCAACGTGGTCTGGGCAAGCTGCGACGTCGCGTATTGATAGTCCTCGACCTTCACGATGGCATTGCTTGGTTCCATGACCCTGAAATAGACGACGGCGTTTACGGTTATGGAGATGTTGTCTTTTGTGATGACGTCCTGCGGCGGGACATCCATAGCCACGAGCCTCAGATCGACCCTCACCATCCTGTCGATCGGCTTGAACAGGAAAAAGAGCCCCGGGCCCTTGGGCCTGTCCAGAAGACGTCCCAATCGAAAGATGACGCCTCGCTCATACTCGCTGAGTATCTTGATACAGCTGAGAACATAAAGGACAACCAGAATTAGGATGATCAGCAAGAAAGCCATACAAATACCCTCCTAAGCATTCAACGTTAGAAGAATCATCAGACAACGGCTCTCAAGGATACGAGCTCACCGCACAAAGTCAAGATAACCAACAGAAGAGTTTCCCCATGCTGTTTTTGGATTGGCTCATGGCAGCCTTTTGGTTTTATGGGGCTTCACACCGGCTGCGCGTTGCTCTTTTTAGGACATAACCCCCGCAGCAAATCCCCGCAAGGGGGTTAACGTGAATAGCCCCACGTGTAACGTGGGGAATCCGTGCCAGCTGACAACCCTCTCCCCCAAAGGCAAAGCATGTATGACTTGAATCCGAACTGAGGGCTATGTATCCTAAAGTCAGTCTTTGAGAATCTTCAGGGAGTAGAGCGCTGTATGAGGTTACGGTCTAGGTTGGTTGACAGCGAAATTGTGACGCTGGGAAGTCCGCCGCGGCAGCTTTGGATGCGCTTGGCTGGCAAGCGGCCTCACGCAAAGATAAGGTCCATTACTGCGCGGCGAAGCGAGATCGTGGCGAGTTGTTAGGGATGTGGGCCGACACGAAGCGGACTTTGCTCCCGGACCTTTACTCAGGGAAAGACACCGTTGTCCAGAACGCAGTGTACACATTCATTGCGTTAGGGAAAGAAGAGGTCATCCCTGAGCTCATCGACACATTGAGACGACAGGGGAACAAAAACATGGCAGAGACCTACTTGCACTGCGGCGACACGCGGCTCAGCGACGCAGCAAGGGATGGGCACGCGGGAGGGGGTATGCGATCGTTAGCCGGACGGGCTCTGGCCCGGTGCGTTGGGGCTCGTGGTAGTAGCGGAAAGGGGAATCGAAGCGTGCCTGGGGCCGTCAGTGTCGGACAGACGATTGGGATTTGCTCAGGGTCCCCGATTGGCGCCGCAGACGCCTAACCTCACGAGAACTCGAAATAACCCTCGCGGTAGTCAATCACGTTTCTGAAGTGCCTCAGAAAACTCAGGCCCAGAAGCCCTCGAATCCCCGCCAATTCAGGTATGTCATGGCAGATGACTTCCACCTCGCTCGCTTCCACATCTCCCAGAGCTATCCTCGCAACGCACAACTTCGGAACCTCGATGACGCCGTTGGCCGTAATGATCTCCTGACGGTCGGGCACTGTCGCTGGATCATAGCCGATGGCCTTGAGGTCAGACCAAGAAACGGCAGTAAACACGGCACCGGTATCAACGATCATGTCGATCTTCAGAAAGCCTTTAGGTCCGACGATCTTAACATTCCTCGCGACCAGAGGGATACTAGCTGGAAAGCGCATGGGCCTGTCCGTCAGAAGATCGCCGCGTAGCCCTCGGGCACAGGTGGACCGGCAAAAGTGATGTAAAGGCCAGTCAGCCCAAGCTCCAGGAGCTCCTTGTCAAAGGCCCGACGGTTGCTGTTGTGCAGGACTACCTCGCCCTCGGGGTCTTCGACCTCCTCCAACTCACGAAAGGCAATCCACTCTCCCTGATATAGCGTCCTTGCTTCTGCAAGCTTCATGTTATTCGCCTCGCACCTTAAATCAGCCCGCAAATCCTTGGTCAATGCAGTTTCTCAATATACGGTTAGCGCAACCGATTCTGCAATTGATTTGCGCAACGGCGCCATCGGAAGCCACTGTGACTCTGTCGCCTTGTCTGCGTTGAGACGAGGCCGCCGCTGCAATGTCCGTGCGCTTTCCCAATGCAGAAGCTGATGGTATCTTTGATACGCTCGCTCAGCATGAGCGTGCTAATAGTGCTTTTTCGATGCAGAGCAACGACGCCTAGCAGTGTGCGGTTAGCTTAATTGACGGATTGGACCTAAACTGACAGGAGGGCATGGTCAATGGGTTATCGAGCGAGGACCTATCTTGCATGTTATCTGGCTATCTTCGTCTGCTTGTCTGTGGGGGCAGTGACGAATGCTTCCGAGGCGATCATCATCGACCACAACTGCATCGATCTGTATGCCGTCCCGTCCGACTGGATAAACGAGGCGCAGGACGCCATCAAGCTACACTACGGCCACACGTCGCACGGGTCGCAGCTCGTAACGGGGCTTCAGAGGATCGAGAATGATGACAGGAGCTTCGCAGTAGCCATGAGCACTAATGGCCTGCCGGAGATCGAGGGGGCTCTGTGTATGTACCATCCCAGCAACGATCCGTCCCAATACTACGCCAACACACAGGGCATTCTGGACAGCAACCCCCAAATGAACTACTCGATGTTTGGCTGGTGCTGCCAGGCCACGGACAGCGACTGGCAGGACATTCTGAACGAGTATCTCGACAGAATGCAGGCGTTCGAGGCAGCAAACCCCGACGTAACATTCATATACATGACTGGAAACGCTCAAGCAACGGGCGAAAGCGGCTACAACCGCTATCGGTTCAACGAGCAGGTCCGCCAGTTCTGCCTCGACAATAACAAGGTCCTGTTCGATTTTGGGGACCTGGACTGCTGGTTCGACGGCGAGCTGCACAGTTATGAGTATGACGGCACTATGATCCCGTCGGAGCACCCGCATTTCAATGGGAGCGAGGCGGGACACACCACTTATGAAAGCTGCGAACAGAAGGGCCGCGCGTTCTGGTGGATGATGGCGCGCCTCGCCGGCTGGGACCCCAACGCACAGGGGCCTTACATCAACCTTCACGCCAACGGCGAGCCGGAATTCCTCGCCATAAGCTGCGATGAGACAGTAACCGTTACGCTCAATCTGGGCGACAACGGATACTCTACTCCGCCTTACGAGGTCTGGATAGCCGCCGAGACGCCTTTTGGTTGGTTCTCGTATGTCTATCCGACCGGCTGGCAGCCGGGACTTGCGCGAACGATTGACTTCGAGGAGGATGGCATGGTTGACGTGGCCGACTTCCCTGTCTTCGAGGGCTGCCTCGGCGCGCCGGGCGACTACACCTTCTACGGCGCCCTCGACACGAGCCTCGACGGTGCGCCAGGCGACATCGACCTCTGGGACTTCGTCACGGTTCAGAGTGCGGTGGAGTGAGAGAGGTGTGGGACGAGCTTTCCAGCCTGCCAATAAGGGACAATAGGTCAAAGGAGAACGACCGATTCGTGTAGGGGCAGGCCTTGTGTCTGCCCTTGATAGTCGTCGTCTAATTGCTGATGTAAGGCGTTTCCAAATCTGCCTTCGATGCAGATGAGAGGGTATACATCGCCCGGCTTCAGCCGAGGCGATCCCTTGGGCTGCCATTTCATTAACCCCCATCTTCAGATGGGCGGATTGACGATACGCGACGACGCACCCTCTTCCCCCAAGACCGCCGCCGCACACAGACTCTGAAACGCTTGCCCAACGCTTCTCATTTCGTTATTCTCCTGTTCCCAAAAGGAGATCGAAATGGCGAGTGACGAATACTATTAGATGATCGGGAGTAGAAAACGTGGCCAGAACAAAGGGCAAAGAAGACAAGATCACAGACATGGCCAGGCTCGTCCGCGAAGGCGCAGTGGAGGAAAGGCTTAACCTTGCAGGGGCAGATGACGTTCAGGCCCTTATTAGCCTGGGGTGGCAGCTTAATTCTGAAGGCGCTCACGACCTTGCGGACAGGGTATTCACAAGGGCAACGGAACTAAGCCCTGACCTCGCGGAAGCCTGGCTCGGTCGTGGGGTTGCACTCGGTAATCTGGGCCGACATGAGGAGGCCCTGGCGGGCTTCCATAAGGCTTCGGAGCTCGACCCAAACGACCCCAAAGCACCGTACGGCAAAGGCCTTGCTCTCGCCAAGCTTGGCCGGTATGAAGGGGCGCTCGCGCCCTACGACAAGGCTTTACGGCTCGACCCGAACAACGCCAAAGCACGGTACCGCAAAGGCCTTGCTCTCGCCAAGCTTGGCCGGTATGAAGAGGCGCTCGCGGCTTTGGACGAGGCCTTAAAGGTCGACCCGAATCTGGAGGAGGCATGGTGCAACAAGGCTGCCGCACTCGGTATTCTCGGGCGGTATGAACAGGCGCTCGCGGCTGTCGACAAGGCTTTGGAGCTCGACCCGAATGACGCCAAAGCATGGTCCAACAAGGGCAATGCTCTGAACAATCTCGGCCGGCATGAAGATGCGCTCGCGGCCCACCATAAGGCTTTGGAGCTCGACCCGAATGACGCCAAGGCATGGTGCAACAAGGGGGTTGGACTGGGTAATCTCGGCCGACATGAAGATGCGCTCTCGGCTTTCGACAAGGCTTTACAGGTCGACCGGAACTTGGCCGAGGCATGGTACAACAAGGGGACTACACTGCATAGCCTGGGTCGGGATCAACATGCGCTCTTGGCTTTCGACAACGCTTTGCAGCTCGACCCGAACAACGCGAAAGCATGGTCCAACAAGGGCGTTGCACTGCATAATCTGGGCCGCTATGAAGATGCGCTCGCGGCCCACGGCAAGGCTTTAGAGCTCGACCGGAACGATGCGAAAGGATGGTCTAATAAGGGCATTGCTCTGGGCAATCTTGGCCGGTATGAGGAGGCGCTCGGGGCCCACGACAAGGCTTTGCAGCTCGACCCGAACCTAGCCGAGGCATGGTACAACAAGGCCGTTGCACTGCACAATGTTGGCGGGTATGAAGAGGCGCTCGCGGCCTTCCATAAGGCTTTGCAGCTCGACCCGAACCTGGCCGATGCACGGCACAATAAGGGCGTCACTCTCGAGAAGCTTGGCAGGTATGAAGATGCCCTCGCAGCCTCGGATGAAGCTCTGGAACTTGACCCGAACGACGGCAAGGCATGGTACGGTAAGGGCGTTGCACTACATAATCTGGGCCGCTATGAAGAGGCGCTCGCCGCCTTCGATAGGGCTCTGCAGCTCGACCCGAACGACGCGAAGGCATTGTTCAACAAGGGCGTTGCACTACATAATCTCGGCCGTTATGAAGAGGCGCTGGCGGCCTACGACAAGGCGTTGGAGCTCGACCCGAACCTCGCCGATGCACGGTACAACAAGGGCGTTGCGCTGGGCTCGACCCACCAATATCGGGAGGCAGAAGGGTGCTTCTCGCGGGCGGCAAGCGCGTATCAGGAAAGAGGGGAGAGGGGCAACGCCCGAGACGCGACCAGGCAGGCAAGATTGGCCCGCAATGGACACCAGTTGATGGAGATGCTCCACCCAGTTGACGAGGATTTCATGGCTTCGCTGAAAACCCCATCTCTGGCAGAGCTGGCACATCGAGCCGCGTCCTGCGTGACGGCAATCAACGGTGTCGGCAGGGCATTTCGGAGGAAGAGAATACCGGGTGACGCGGGTTCCCTGCTCAGGAGCAAACAGGCGTGCTTCGGAGCGCTTCTGGACGCAGTGTCCTTCAGAAAGCTGAAAGCCAAGGCACTGGGAAAGGCAAAGGCGGTCTTCAAGGAGCAGGGGCTGGTCGAATTCGTATTTGCGCTAGAGGATATTCGCGCGCTCGGCCATAAGCTCGAGATGTATCGCCCTGGACCGGTAGAACGGATCCCCGAAAAGGAGCAAAGGGCCCTTCTGATGTCTCTACGTGGTGTACAAATGCTCGACGGGGACTTGAGCCGAGAAATGATGGCGACGTTCAACGGGGAGCCTCGCCCGGCTGAACCGTCAGCACTCAAGGAGCGCGTTGAGATAAAGTCAGTTTACATCGCGGATAGACAAGCGAACTGGGTGAGGGTTTGCGTTGTGCAGCTCGACTTCGAGGTTACAAGGACTTTCCCATACGTATTGACTGACAAATGTAAGCGAGGACTAAAGAAGAAGGTCCTTGACTCCCTCCAAACAGCGGCGGAGGAAAAGGTAAATGTCATCTGTTTTCCGGAGCTGAGTTTTGCAGGGGAGTGGATTGAAGAAGTCAAGTTGATGTCAGGGGATATGCTAGTCGTGTGCGGAACGTATTACGATGCGAACCGGCGCAATGTCTGTGAAATCGTGATTGGAGGAAAGAGCTATCCATACGCCAAATGCCATCCCTCTGTGCTGGAGGATAAGGCCCCGTTCGACATGGTCCCTGGCCGGACTATTCCCCTTTTTCAGACACGGTTCGGGAAAGTCCTCGTTGCGATTTGCAGAGACTTCAACGACGAGCTACATCAGATAAGCGAACTAGAGCCGGACCTAGTCCTCAGCCCACGATGGGACCCGGATCGAGATCACCATTTCCAGCAATTGGCCAGCATAGGCATCGCCAAGTCCGACTCCTCGCGAAGCCGAACATTCACGCTCTTCGCAAATCCGGTGGAGGTTGAAACCATTACGAGAAAGGGAGGAGGAGGCGGGTCCTGCATAATCGGATCGGATTTGCCCTATTCCAATGACTTCTACATACAGAACGGCTTCCGACCGAAAGACGGCGTCGAGCACAAGCTCTTCGAGGCCAAGGGCGAGATGATGATAATTACCAGCCTCTTGCTCGGGGACCGAACTGGCGAAAGATCGAAAATCGGCAACTGGTATAGACACGACGGCACCTCCTGGAAGAAGCTGAGCGGAGAAGAGATGAGGATCTGGCTTTGAGGCGAAGACAGGTTGAGAGATGAAGATCAAAGTCGTAGTGCATGAGGCGGAGGAGGGCGGGTTCTGGGCGGAGGTTCCAGCGATTCCCGGATGCGCAACCCAGGGCGAGACGCTCGAAGACTTGCTGAGCAACGTTCGGGAGGCGATCGAGGGCTGCCTGTCGGTAGAGGTTGAGGCGCCAGTTTCCGAGGCGAGTGCCCGAGCTGTTGAAATCGCCCTATGAAGGCGGCATCGGGCAAGGATCTATCCTAGGCTCACGAAAACAGCCCCTCCACGCTCAAATATCTTTGGCCGGTGTCCGCGAAGACGCACACGATCAGTTTGCCTTCGTTCTTCGGACGCTTGGCGACCTCAAGCGCGGCGTGGGCGACTGCGCCGGATGAGATGCCGACCAGGACGCCCTCCTTGCGAGCAATTGCGCGGCAGGACTCGAAGGCCTCCTGTTCGCTCACCAAGTAGATCTCATCTATGATGTCCCGGTCCAGCGTCTCAGGAAAAAAGCCCGGCGCTGTGCCCATCATCCGGTGAGGCCGGAATAGCCCCTGCGAGATGTAGGGCGATTCCTTTGGCTCGACGGCGATGAGCTGCACATTCTCCTTCCTCTCCTTCAGATAGCGCCCTGCTCCACATATCGTCCCGCCGGTCCCCAGTCCCGCGACCAGGATATCGACTCGGCCATCGGTGTCCGCCCAAATCTCAGGCCCCGTGTTCTCATAGTGCGCCTTGGGGTTGGACGGGTTGACGTGCTGGCCAACGTAGAAGTACTCGGGATGCTCCGCGAGCATCTCCTTGAGCTTGCGCCTCGCCCCCTCAGTGCCCTGCGAGGCAGGCGTCAGAATCAGTTCGGCGCCGAACGCCTTGAGCACCTTTCGACGCTCCAGGCTCTGGATTTCGGACATGACCAGGATGGCTCTGTAGCCCTTGATGGCGGCAATGAAAGCCACAGCCATTCCGGTATTACCGCTCGTCATCTCGATCAGGACGTCGCCGGGCTTAAGAAGCCCCGCTCGCTCGGCGTCCTCGATGATCTGAAGCACCGGCCGGTCTTTGATGCTCAGCGGATTCATGAACTCGCATTTGGCGTATATCTCGTGCTCCGGAGCCAGGCGAGCAAGTTGCAGAAGAGGCGTTTTGCCGATCAATTCCAGAATGCTGCGATGGCATCTCATAGAATTTCCCTAGTTGATAGCATATCTTGAAGCTAAAATAGTACTGTAAGAGAACAGGTCGAGACTAACACGCATGGGTTGTCAAGTGGTAGATGCCAAACACCCATGTCAGACGGTATATATAAACGATAATTGAAGACTAATCGAGGAGTAGGCCTTTGGAATATCCGAAGTTGAGGGCGGTTGAGGCGTTTCCTGTGGAACAGGAGGGCCAGCGGCTGATGTGCCTGCGGGACCCGGCGAACATGGCCCGGGATGTCGTGTTGCTCTCGCCCGAGGCTTTCAACATAGTGCGGATGTTTGACGGCTCAAACTCGGTCGTTGACATCCAGGCGGCCTACATGCGCCGCACTGGGAGCCTTCTTTACAGCGACAAGGTCAAAGAGCTCGTTAAGAGGCTGGACGAGGCGCACATGCTGCAAAGCGCCTCGTTTGAGCTGTATAAGAATGGCGTTGAGGACGAGTTCATCGCGGCCGAGGTGCGGAGGAGCTTTCATGCGGGGAGGAGCTATCCCGCCGATGCCGAGGGAGTTGAATGCATGTTGTCGAGCGTCTTCCTGGGAGAGGGCGGCCCCGGGGAGATACCGAAGATCGGCGCCGGCGAGCGCCTCAAGGGCGCTGTTCTGCCGCACATCGACCTCGAGCGAGGCGGGCGGTGCTACGCCAGGGGCTGGCATGCGGCGGCGGCCGGCTGTCGGGCGAGGCGGTTTATCGTGATTGGGACCGGGCATTTCGACCTCAAGTTGCCGCTGGCGCTGACGAGGAAGGATTTCGAGACGCCGCTTGGGCTGGTGCGGACGGACAAGGCCTTCGTTGACGAGTTGGCCCAGAAGGTTGGCCCGAGGGCGTTTGAGGGCGAGATTTCGCATCGCACGGAGCACTCGATAGAGTTCCAGCTGCTGTTCATTCAATACCTGTTCGGGCCGGACATTGAGGTCGTGCCGGTGCTTGCGATAGCACGTCAGGAGCCCGCCTGGGCCGAGCGTGCTTTTATCAGCCCGCTGGCTGCGGACTTCGTCTCAGCGACGAGGCAGCTGATTGACGAGGCGCCGGGCGAGACCTTCGTCGTAGCGAGCGCGGACCTGGCGCACGTTGGGCCGAGATTCGGGGACGACATGGTAGTTGAGATCACAGAGGAGTCGGCCGAGCTCACGAAGCAGAAGGATTTGGAGCTCTTGAGGCTGCTTGAGAAGCCCGACATTGCGGCTTTTGCGAACCAGGTCCAGTCAGACGGTAACGCGCGGCACATCTGCGGGTTCATGCCGATCCTGCTCTCGGCGGCGATAACGGGCGGCAGTTTCAGGCTGATCGACTACTCGCAGGCGTTCGACCCGATGGGCACGGTAACGTTCGCCAGCATGGTGATTGACTGAGCTCGGCGGGATGCCCGGCGCGGTCAGGACCATCTAAACAAGCGATGTCTCAACAGGCGCTGCCCGCCGAGACCAACCCAGGCCTGGCAACACGAGCAATCTTATTCTGCCAACAGCCGGTCTTCAGAGCAGCCTGGTGGGGTACTTCACGTGTTGTCGGATGGGCTGTAATGCTCCAACGTTATGGGAGAGCAACGCAACGCGCTATATCCTTTGTCCGTAAGGAGACGAAGATGGATTCCGATGCGGCAGGCCTTGACGAATCTAAGATCAGCGCGTGGCCCGTCTCCGCCGCAACCTCCAGCGGGATTTCGCTGATTAGACCTTTGGTCTGGACGAGAGTCGCCTCTCGAATAGGGAGAATCTCATCTCCGGCCAAGACCGTTGCGCGGACCTCGCCTATATCCCCGGCCAAGAGCCACTGCGGCTGCCGATCAAGGCGAACAGTCGCTTTTGTGCCTTGAATCTGAGCGGGCGCCTCGAGAGAAACGGTAGCGCGATTTGATTCAAACTCAAACCGGACGATTGCCTGTTTTGCGGGCGTCGTGAGCCAGAAGGTGGCTTCGTCAACTAGCATAGAATCTACTTTGGGATTGAGGAGGAATGTCGTAGGACCCAGGCCGGCCATCCTGCTGTATATCACGTCAGAGGATAACTCATCGTACGATCTCTGCCGTCTGACGATACGGTCAGCAAGTTGTGCGTCCACGACGGCCCTTTGGCCATCAAACCAAAAGGCCAGCACGGTCGTACCGGTTGGGACCCTCTGATACTGAAGCTCTCGGACCCATTCCTCAAAGACACACATACCTACGTTGTTCTTGCCATACTCGCCGGGCAGGGACCCTATCATGTATGGAGTGCGAGAGCCTCTCTCGTCAAGCGAAGGCTTCTTGCCGGGCACGATGAGTATCAGAGTATTGTCCGCCATCTCCGGTTGAGCCGATATAACTGCCTTTGGAAGCCGCGCGACCCTGTCCGAATGCGCAGTAAAGACTGCGAGCGCGTTGGAGAAGCCGGCAACATACCAACCGAGTATTGTTAGGGCGAGTCCCGCAGATAGGAATCTCAGCGGCGTCTGGGAGAGTCTCGGCAGAAGGCTTTTAGAAACGGCGCACCTGAGGATAACAGCAATTGCCGCCATTTGTGCAGCGTAGAACCTCAAATGATGCGTCAAGCCACTACCACCAAACATCTCACCCCAGCCTATCCTGCACAACTCAAATACCCAATACACTATTGAGACCACGATCACCCAGTCCAGACCTGAAATGAGAAGCGATCTTGGCCCGGATTGTCTCTTGGTGTCGAGCGCGCCTCCCAAGCAGAAGACTAGGAGATAACCCAGCACGCCCGCTGCACCAAACGAGGCAAGAAAGACGCGGTGAAAGCCTCCACAGCCGACTTGCTCGGGATAGCTAAGCGCCGGGGTAATTACGATCCACAGCAGAATAAATAAGGTAAACCGCCAATTCGCTCTGAAACCGAAGTAAAGCAGGAACAGCGCGGCCAGGCAAAGCACCGGGGAGAGCTGAAGAGGACATACGGTTGCGTAAACTATTGAGGCCAGCCTTCCCGTCACCATTGCTGCTGTCAGGTTCTGGATGTTCTGCAAATACATACCCTCGGCAGGGCTGCGCAGACCCAAGACGATCAGCACATAGAATCTGATGACTATGTAGGTCCCGGAAAGAACCCACAGCGGAAGATGCAACCTGATCAGCCGCCTCTTGACAGCACCAGCGCCCAGCCGCGTGCCCCAGAGCAGCTCATAGACAAGCAGCAAGAACGGGACGAAGAGCACATATTCATACGTGAGGAGACCAGCCAGATACGCCAAGCACGCAACGAGAACGTTCAGCCAAGACCGCTTCCTATGGTAGCCAGGGCCTAGAAGCCAGAAAGTCAACAGCGAGAAGAAGGCCGCATTCACAGCCATATTAGGGGAAATCTCATAGATCGACTCGACGTGGCTTGGCATAACGCTAAAAAGAAGCGAACCGATGGCTCCTATTAGAAAGCTCTTTGAGAGCGCCTCCAGAATCCAAAATGCCAAGAGGCAAGTCACACAGTAGATCGCGATGTTGTTCGCTCTGGGGATCAACGGGTCGGTCCCAAAGAGCTTGTATTCAACTGCGGGGATTATCCTAGTTAGTGGCCTGTAGAACTCCGGCCGCCTGCCCTCATACTGCGCGGTTATGTAGCCACTTATCTTCTGCCAAGTCTGGGGTCTGAAGTCCGACCACGCGGCGCCAACATAGTATGCTCGAAGCCCTGAGATGCTCAGAGCCAACGGCAACAGAACTAGCACAACGACGAACCACTGCCTTACCCTTGGATTCTGGCACAGCACGTGGTCCGGCCAGAGTTGCACTTGGTTCACCCAGACCTCCACCAACTTATCAACCGCACAGTTTTGCCCCTGGTAGGCCGATCAGAGTATTGGTTTTGGGGCAGCACGTTGTCAAGCAGTTCACGCGACCGGTCTTCGCGGCGCCCTCAGACTGGTCCGATCGGCGAGGGCTCTGTGACCTTCGTCCGACTTACCTCAATCTGCGTCTCTCTGCGTAATCGTCCGACTCCATAGGCTATGGCCGACGGCTGTCTGCGGACAATCACCCTGCCCGTAGCACAGCGAGCGCGGCGAGCATGTCCTCCGGCAGCGGCGCCTCGAACTCAACCCAGTTGCCGGTCTGCGGATGCTCGAAGCCGAGTCGCGAGGCGTGGAGCGCCTGGCGCATCATGCCGAACGTTGGGCGCTTCAACATAGACCTTCCGCCGTATTGCTTGTCCGCGACGACGGGGTGACCGACTGCGGAGAGGTGAACGCGGATCTGGTGTGTTCTTCCGGTCGCTGGGCTGACCTTAACCAGCGTTGCGGCATCAAATCGCTCCAGCGTCTCTACAAGCGTGAATGACGGTCTGCCCTGGCCAGCTCTGGCCGTCATAAGCTTCCGATTGTGGGGGCTCCTCGTAACGGGCAGGTCGATCTCTTTGCGCTCGGTAACGGCAGTCCCATGAACAAGCGCAAGGTATTGCTTCTTGATCTCGCGCTGCTCAAATTTCTTCATCAGGTCAATGTGGGCCTCATCTGTTTTGGCGATGACCATGACACCCGAGGTCTCCCTATCGAGTCTGTGAACAATGCCTCGGCGCATCGGCCCGCCGACCGTTGAAAGGCTCTTAATGCGGTACAAGAGCCCATTTACGAGGGTTCCAGAGAGCATCGTCTCGGTGCAGTGAACGACGAGGCCTGCCGGCTTGTTGACGATTGCCAGCGCCTCATCTTCGTGGATGATGTCGAAGTCAATGGGCTCGGGGAGCACGCGTTCGCCAGATGGCGGCGGAAGATGCAGCTCGATACGGTCGCCAAGTTCGACCCAGTAGCTTGGCTTGGTGGTTTTTCCATTGACGAGGACATTACCCTCGCGGATCAGTTTGCCTATTCGTGTGCGAGATATGCCAGGCAGTCTCTGTGCAACAAAGACGTCCAGCCGCCGGCCCTCCTCATCAGCGGTGATGGCCCGGCTCAGCTCGCTCAGCTCGTCATTTTCTCCAGCATCCATTATGTTGACCTCATAGCCATCCTCCGGAGCAAACGATATGCAATTGCGGCGGCGGCGGCGGCGATTACAGCGATGAACTGCGACGTGGAAGGCTGCCAGGACAGTATCGAGACCGAGCCTCTGGGGTCGCCCCTGAAGAACTCTGTGATGAACCTGCCCACCGAGTAGAGCATAACGTAAGAGAGGAATATCTGGCCATTAAACTTCTTTTTGTTGTAGATAAGGATCAGTATGATGAAATTGATCAGGTTAGCCGCAGAGTTGTAAACCTGCGTGGGGTGAATCGGGATGTGAAGCGGCGTGCCGAACATCCTGTGTGAGTATTCGTTGGTGAAAACAACGCCCAGGGAACAGCTTGTGGGGCGGCCATAGCAGCAGCCAGCCATGAAGCACCCGCCGAGGCGCCCGATCGCCACGCCGATCGCCATAGAAGGAGAGAGGATGTCAGCGCTTTTGAGAAAACCCATCCTGTAATGCCTCGTATAGAGCCAGGCCACAAGTGCGCCGACGATTGGCCCGCCCCACCAAACACCCCCGAGGCGCCAGACGGATAGCAGCGCCTCGGGATTTCTCGAGTAGTAACCGAAGTCGACTAGGAGCAGGAGAAGTTTAGCGCCCAGAATGCCCCCCAGAATAACCCAAATACACAGGTTAAACACACGCTCTGGATTGGCGCCTGTTTCCTTGGCCCGCCGATAGGCCAAGAATATCGCGACCGCGAAAGCAATGCTCAACGCGACACCATAGGTGCCGATATTGAACTCGCCTATCTTAAAGAGAACCGGATGCATCGGCCCACGCACCTCAAATCATGAGGAGAAAAATGAGTTCTCAAATTGCGCAGGTTAGACGGGCTGAGTCAAAGAGCTCAAGCGAATCTACCTCGGTCTAGCCACAACGACGTTCGACGCCCCGCTCTCATTTCTAGAGCTAGAGTTGTCAACCGTCGTTACGCAATAAGCGTATTCTACATTAGGGAAAACTGTCCGGTCAAGGAAAAGTGTTCTGAGTATCGGCTCCGGCGTCAGCAGCATGAACGTTCCCTCGCCCGCCCGCCTTCTGTAAACACGATAGCCGAGCAGGTCAGGCGCCTTGGTCTCCTTCCACAGAAGATTGACGCTGCCCTGGCCAGCAACAGCCTCAAGCCCACCGGGCGCCGGCGGCGCAATCCTGTCCACCGGAGTCGCACAGACCGTCGCCGATGTTGCGCTCTCCGCAAAGAGCTCGCCGTGCGCAATCACAGTCGTCACCGTGTAGCGATACTCGCTGTCGTTCTTAACGTCGTGGTCAAGGTATGAGCAGGCCAGCAGGAGCTTCTCATTAAGCGGGTCCTCGAGCGGCCAGCCTCCGTTTGGAACTCGATAGACGTTGTAAAACACCTCGCCTTTTATGGGGGAACCATTTGCGAGCAGCGTCTGCGGCTGCCATGCGATCTTAACAACAGAATCTCCCGACTGCTTAGTGACTTTCTCGGGCAATTTGGGACCCAACAACGGCATCGCCCTCGCCAAGTTAGAAGGCGGACTCTTTCGCCACCGGCCGCCGTGCGTGAAGACAAAATAGTCAAACACGTTCGCAAACCAGTTCTCAGGAGCCAGGCCCTTCCCATCGTCAACGAGGTGCACTTCTCTGCCGAGCAGGTTCTTGCCCTCGTGAAGCTCGTCTTCTTTGATGGTAAAAAGCAGCTTGGCCTTGTTGCCCTTTCGGCCAAACAGCTTGTCGAGCATTGATGTGTCCAGGCCATCTTGGGCCTCCATCCTCGCCCTGCGATAGACGTCGATGCGCGTCAGACCGCGGAATGGCGTCCCGTCAATGTTCTTAGAAGGAAGCGTGAAATGAAGCGTTACTGCGCCGCCCCTTGCTACAGCCTTGAGGTCCATCACCGGAACGGGACCGCGGGCCTTGGGCACCTGCGGTGGGCCTTTCCTGCCGCAGCCAAGAGAAATCGTCAGCACCAAGACAGCGAGGAGAGCGGAGGCGAAATACCTGCGTGTGCGGCTCATGCACAAACCGTCCGGTAGAGGCGCGGGCTCAGAACCCGGGATGCAGAAGATTGGCGATTCCGCGTTCCCGCATCCGATTGGACCGAGGCTAGCGTCTCCCTCACGAGCCGGCTCCGGCTTATGCCCACGAATGAGCTCTCTTCTCTCTTCCATTGTCGCTTTGATTTGATCCAAGACAGCTTCCCTCATTATTCTTCCTTGAAGATCTTCTCCATAGGGATTCCTTCCAGGCTGCCTGCACGATAGGCTTTGAGCCTCTTTTCTGCTTCTTCTGCCCATATCGCGTCCAGCGATCTGTCCGGCTCATCAAGGCTCTTTATGAGCCCTTCAACCACCATAACCCTCTCGTCTGGTTTCAATCTCAATGCTTGTTTAAGTATTTCTTTATTGCTCATGAGATTTACCTCCCATTCTTGTGAAACTTAAACACCCAACCGGAGAGAGTTTGAGAGCATTGGCAGCTGGCTGGTTCCGTCAAACTGCTACCGTCTCGAAAGCAACCTTCCACTGCTGGGATTCGGTCATAGAGAAGTTCAGCTTCTCGAAGCCGATTACTCGCCCCGATCTATCTTTCATTAGGATCACTTCATCCCCAGTCTCTTCACAGATATGCTCTTCCCGGGGGTCGCTGAACCAAACGGTGAGCGTATTCGCCGCCCGGTCAAGGAACACCTTCACTTCGGCCATACTCGTACTCCCTCCTTCACAGCCTTGCGGCGCATGACGACAATGTGTTCTTGAGTCATCGTATTGTCCAATGCGCCGACAACATTAGTCGGGCTGTTTCGGAGTGGCATGCGCTTGTTGGGAATGGAACGATGAAATGTCTCTATATGATCAAGACCAAAACATTCAAAAAAATCGCGAATCGCTACGTCGGTAGGTAAGACGACCCCTTTGACCTTTCGATTGCCAACGACGTAGCACGCATATCCGGCAGGCTTTATCAATTCCGACACACGTGCAACCGAGTGATGTAGATCGGAGTAGAAGGACGCAACTTCAAGAGCTCGTTTCTTGTCGGCCTTGCCAATCTGGCTGAGTGCCTGGTTGAGCGCGTCATTCGGGAAATCGGGGACTTTCTTTGCGACTTTTCCGCCCATGAGTTTGCGGTCAACCTTCTCTGGCTCGCTCAGACCCAGCCACGCAGCAGACAGTCGCGAATACTGGCCATAGGCCACAGTGGTGTGGGAGTCTCCGTAGGGTGGCGAAGTAACTACAATATCTACGCTGGCAGAGGCAACCTTGTCCTTCGGCATGTCAGTTACCGTGTTAAAATCATGGATATACGCACGGGGTGGGTGCTTGAGGTTCTCCATTATCCCCAGGAACTTGTGCAATCCCGTCCGGTTGCGCTTTAGTTTCAAAGCCATGATTCCAAAAACATCAGGATCGAACCCCTCTAATTTATCCGCACCATACCGATACAATTTGAACTCTTCGTTGCGGGTGTTTGAACTTTCTCTAACGGTTTCACTGAAAGCGACCTGAAAAAAGAGACGCACCAACTCATCTTCTATCTCGTCAATAAACGCCCTTAAGCGAGAGAGTTTCTCAGTCACCACTGGCTTGAACCAAAAATCAACGCGGCTGATGCCGTGAATGACTGGCGCGATTGCGGCGGGTGCAGATTCTGAGCGAGTCGCGAATCTGTAGAATCTTGCGATTTGCTTGTCTACTTCCCGCGCGCTGGGTGTGGATGTTTTTGCCTGGGCTATCAGACGGGCTAAGGGATTCAAGTCTGTGCCAGCAACATTGATGCCCCGAATCAGTCCTTCTACGAGTGAAGTGCCTGTCCCGCAATATGGGTCAAATAGCAGTTCTGCGTTAACTGCGAACATATCAAGCAACCTTCCCGCGACCTGTGGAATCATGCGAGCGGGATAATCGTGATAGCAATGGGTGAGTTCCCGGGTTGAAGCCCCGTTGAAAGTCCAATCGTTAAGTCCAACGTGCTCTTCAGCGTGAGTCAACAATGTAAGTTGCCCCGCACGTGACGGGGCGTCTGTGCTGGTCCTCATAGCAAAGCCTTTAGGTCGTTTAGGATCTTAGAGAAGATTTTGATTCTCCCCCATTCGAGCACTTCGACATTGCAGACATAGACACCATCAAGCTGTTGAACTCGTTGTCGATTTGCACTCTTGGTACTGAAGGTTTCCCAAGCCGTAACCAAGAGCAACTTGATATCGCGAATCTGTGGGTCCAACGTCTGCATATAAGTGCGCCAACTAATCGTCTGCATCACTCTCTCGGCAAGCGTCGTCTTGGCTGAAATGACCGCAAGTGGTTTCAGGATTGGAGTCTTGACAACGACGATGTCTATGTCTGGTTTCAGGCCTTGAGTCTGTTCACTGTACTTGTCGAAAGCGCGATTGAGGTTTTGTCTGATTTCGCCCCTTGTCACTGCAAGGAGAGGTAATGCCTCGTCTTGAAATGCTCTGTTCAGCACCTTTGTCACCCAGATCGCGAAATTGTTGCCTGCCAAAGGGCGCATTGAATTCGCTATGCTCTTTCCGATTTCCCGAAGTTCCAAGACCATCTGCTTGTTTTCTAAGAATCTCTCCCATAGCGGCAAGGTTTCTGGGCTTGCCCATTTCTTTACGGCTCTTGGCGTGACGATTTCAACGATGTCCTCTTCAGAGCTCTTCAACAGTTCAGCAAGTCTGTTTCCAACTTCGAGAGAGTTGCCTTTTTCCAAAGCAGAATCTATTTTGCCATCAAAGTACTGCCGGATAGCCTGTTTGTATTCTCCTTCAAGTTCCCGATTCCAGCCCTCTCCCTGCGGCATTATCTGAGCTCTCCATTCAATTCTCTTGCGCCATGTCTCGCGCTTCATTACGAGATCTTACGCGGATCGGCATGAAAACCTCCCGAAGTTAGCCCAGAGGCTGTTCACCTTGAATGAGGTGTTAGGATGAAGGAACATGCCCGTAGAGTTTGTTTTCCTTTCTGAGCCTGGTGAAGAAAGTAAAGAAAAGATCCCGCTTAAACCATGTTTTCTCGTCGAGGTGCGCCAGCCAATCAACCAGAGCGGCCGGACTCCTGATCAGTCGCGTGACTGCAACGTTGTAGTCTCCGAGCTCTTCTGGCGCATTGACCGGAACGAACTGCCACTCCCCTGTGGAAGGCGAAGCCACAAAGAACCCGTCTTCAATTGGAATGATATTGCCAGTCCTTTCGCATTTCGCCGTTTCCGACATCTGCACAATCCTCCTTATGACCAGCAATGACGAGATTGATCCACATAACATCCCAAGCCTCGCCGTTCTGTCCATCTTCAGAATGCACGAGCCGATAGCGTATATCAGAGGATGAACTGCGAGAGGTCTCTCTTCTCGGCGAGCTCCGAAAGCCGTTTCCTGACGTTCGCTGCGTCGATGACGATCTTGGTCTTGTCAAGTTCGGGCGCCTCGAACGAGATGTCGTCAAGCAGCTTATCGACGACAGTGTGGAGCCTTCTGGCGCCGATGTCCTCGTTCTGCGTGTTTATGATCTCCGCCATTCGCGCTATCTCCGAGATCGCGCCATCCGTGAACTCAAGCTCTATCTCCTCCACCGCTAGCAAAGCCTTACACTGGCTAATCAGCGCATTCTGCGGCTCGGTCAGAATCCTTGCGAACTCATCCCGCCCGAGCGAAGACAGCTCAACATTCACGGGAAATCGGCCCTGAAGCTCCGGTATCAGGTCCGAGACCTTGCAGTTGTGGAACGAGCCTGCGGCGATGAAGAGTATGTGATCGGTCTTGACCATCCCGTATTTAGTCAACACGGTCGTGCCCTCCACTATCGGGAGTATGTCGCGCTGCACGCCCTGCCTCGAGACATCGGGCCCCCCGAAGCTCTCGCGCCCGACGATCTTGTCGATCTCGTCGAGAAACACAATGCCGGTCTCCTCTACACGCGTTATCGCCTCCTGGACCACGCTGTCTATATCCACCATCCTCTGCAGCTCCTGATTCTTCAGTATCTCCCTCGCCTTACTCACCTTCTCCCTGCGCGTGCGCTTCTCCATAGGAAACGGCAACGCCGAGATGAGGCCCTTCAGGTCAATACCCATCTCCTCGAGGCCGGGGGATGAGAGAATGTTGAGCCCCACTGCTCCCATGGCCTCTTTGACCTCGATCTCTATCATGGTCTCGTCAAACTTGCCGGCCTTGAGCTTCGCCCGCATCTTCTCCCTGGTCTTCTCCCAGCGCTTTATTGCCTCGGGGTCCATGGCGGTAACGGCCTCTGCGCTCTCTTCTGCCTCCTCTTGGTCCGACGGCCCTTCCTCGAACTGAAGCTCTTGCTCCTGAGCCGCCGGCAAAGGCAGGATAGTCTGCCGAACTTCCACATCTTTCTCGCCGCTGTCTCCAGAAGGACCGGCCTCCTGCGCATCAGCTGCCGGGCACTCACTAAACGGCGGCGGCAGAAGTATGTCCAGAATCTCCTCCTCCACCCGCATCTCTGCGTTCTCGGCCACCTCCTTCATCTGCTCAGAACGCACCTCGTTGACCGCGATCTCCATCAGGTCACGTATTATCGACTCAACATCGCGACCAACGTATCCCACCTCCGTGAACTTCGACGCCTCAACCTTCACGAACGGCGACATGGCGATATTGGAAAGACGCCTCGCTATCTCCGTCTTGCCCACGCCCGTCGGGCCAACCATGATTATGTTCTTCGGCATTATCTCGTTGCGGAGAGACTCGTCTACATGCTGGCGACGCCACCGGTTGCGAAGGCTGATCGCCACGGCTCGCTTGGCCTCGTCCTGCCCGATTATGAACTTGTCAAGCTCCTTGACAACTTCCCTAGGAGTTAGCTCTTCCATTACTTTCCTCAGAATCTTGACAACTTCCCCAAAAGTTAGCTCTCTCATTAATTCCCCAGAATCCTGAACGCTCAATGCGGCTTGAATCCGAGCAAATCTCAGAAGTAGGCTATCACAGCTCGTCTATTGTTATCTTGTCATTCGTGTAAATACATAACAACGCCGCTATCCTGATTGAGGCCTCAGCGATCTTACGTGCGCTGAGCCTTGTATGCGCAAGAAGCGCCCTTGCCGCTGCCAACGCATAAGCCCCACCGCTGCCAATTCCGATAACATCGTCATCAGGCTCGATCACGTCCCCATTGCCCGATATCAGCAACATGTGCTCCTTGTCCGCAACCACAATCAGCGACTCAAGCCGCCGCAACGCCTTGTCCGTGCGCCACTCCTTGGCTAGCTCAACCGCTGCTCTCGGCAGATTGCCTCGATATTCCTCCAACTTAGCGTCAAACCGTGACAACAAAGCAAACGAGTCCGCCGATGCGCCAGCGAAACCGCACAGAACCTTGTCTGAATATAGCTTCCTAATCTTTCTCGCGTTATGCTTCATGATTGTGTCCTGAAGCGTAACCTGCCCATCGCCCGCCATGACGACCTGCCCGGCGCGCCTAACGGCGATTACAGTTGTCCCGCTCACACCAGGGTTGTGATTCAACAATGACTATCCCCTTCATTCATGCTTCTGAAACCAGAATACGCCGCTGCTTTGGCCCAACAACCGAGATTCTGACCTCGACGTGGGCTCTGGCTTCGTAAACCTCCACTATCTTCTCCGGCCACTCTACTACAACAATGGCATCGGTATTAAAAACGTCAAGCAGCCCCGCTTGTTCCACCTGGGCGAATGTCTCGATGCGGTACAGGTCGAGATGTATCATGCGCATTCTGCCCTCATGCACGTTCATCAGGGTGAAGCTCGGGCTTGTAACCTGATCGGCCGCTATGCCTACCCCAGAAGCGATCCCCTTTGCAAATACTGTCTTGCCCGCCCCCAGCTCGCCAAACAGAAGGACAACGTCCCCCGATTGCAGCAATGTGCCGAGGCGCTCACCTAACTCCTGCGTCTCCTGGGCTGAGCCGGTCTCAAACGAGCCAAAAACATCTGGCGGCGCGTTGATCACGTGTTCTTTCTGTTCGCAAGAGGCACGGGGGGCTGTTTTTGCTTGCACATTCATCTAGCATTGACCCGCAGCAGCTCGGCAACGGCCCCGAGCACCTCCTCAGCTAAGATGTCTTCCATGCAGATGTGGCCCTTGTCGCAGGTTTGCCGGTAGCAGGGGGCGCATGGCGCACCCGACACGATCTTTGTGCCCCGACCGTAGAGCTCGATCTCCTCCGGACACGTGGGTCCCATTACCACGACTACAGGCCTTTTGGCCCCTATCGCAAGGTGCATTGCCAGCGTATCCGCCGAGACAACGACGCTACAGCAGGCGACAAGGGCAGCGAAATCGGTCAGCGAATGCCCACAGCCGGAGTCTATGGCGACGCCGCCGCACGCCTCAGCTATACGTTTGTTCCGCTTGACCTCAAGCGGCCCTCCTAGCAGCAGTGGAACCGCGCCCTGCCGCTCCCGCAGCATCTTGGCAAGCTCAACAAAATGCCGCTCCGGCCAGACCTTCGTCGCGAAAAGCTCTCCAGCACCGGTGTTCAGCCCGACCACGACGTCATCGCGGCTCACTCCGAGCTTCTCCAACGTCCTTCTCGCATTCGCCCTGGCGCCCTCGGGCAACGTCAACACGTACTCGTAACTTGGCTCGTAATCAAGTCCGCACGCCTCAAAGACTATCTCTTGATAGCTCTTCTGGTTCTTGTGAAACTTCAGGTCGTCGTCGTAACCGAGTCTGTATGCGTAGTTAGCAAGCTCTTCAAGGGGAGCCACTACACCGTCCAGCGACCACCCGAACCCGAACTTCTCCTGAGCCTGTATCCGGCTCGCCAAAGCTGCCGCCCGTGGCTCCTTATCCAGGCAGATCAGAAGGTCAAACCGCTCCGCCAGCAGCCTCACGACGCTCTCCAATGAGTAGGGCAGCAGGACGTCGATCGGATCACAGCAGCGCAGGAGCTCCGCCGCTTTTGCGTCTGTGAGCCAGGTTATGAAAGATGAGGGGTATTTCGCCTTCAACCCCCTGAGCAGTGGCGTTGTTCTCAGAACGTCTCCCACGGCGGCGAGCTTTATCACAAGGACGCGCACACCTCTTGGCTCATAGTGCGGGCAGCCATCGCACGTGCGCTTGAAAACGCACGGCTTCTCGCCCATGAAATACCTACAATCAGTCCGTGCCGCCAAAGGGAAAACTCCGCGCATCAAATCTGATAGGTTCAATCACCTCCAACCCGCAACCGCGAACCTCTCGCTTACAACTTACGACCGGTCCCGGCGAGCTAGCCGGCTCTTTCGAGTCGCTATTTGCTCTTGATGGTCTGTTTCTCTTGCTCCGACAGAACGAGCCCAAACTCCTTCGGGCCGACCCTTATCCCAGCCTCAACTACTCCGGTTACCTTCAGCCATTGGCCGACTTCTGGAAGGTAGGCCCGCTTGGTCAGAACCCACATCTCGCCGCTTTTGTCCTTCAAAAGGTAGGCAGCGTTCTCGAAGAACGGGATCGGTAACTTCCTCGCTACCTCGCCATAGACAACTACCTGTTTGTTCTTGAACTGGTCAGGGTTGGCGACTATCTTGCCTATCTTGGTCCGACATCCGGCAATCGAAAGAAGGCAGGCCGCAACAATGCAGGCGGCCAGAGCTCTCTTGGAAAACAATCGTTTCATGTTTCACACCTCTACCTACAGTTTTGACATCTCGGCGAGACCATCATCGAACTGCGGCCACAAGCGCCTCAGCAGCCACAT
>Ga0307378_10002674_pt1 | contig 26889 bp, 17 predicted proteins | sample UN1MG_FD_202238 | JGI IMG/M metagenome (GOLD analysis project Ga0307378, IMG submission 202238) | Soil microbial communities from Risofladan, Vaasa, Finland - UN-1 | ecosystem: Environmental > Terrestrial > Soil > Coastal area > Acid sulfate soil | place: Finland: Risofladan, Vaasa | collected...
TTTGCCCACCTGCAGGGAAGAGGCGGCTGCGGAAACAATAAGGATTGGGATTCAGATTGGGACGGCACTGCGGATTCACCGCAGAGTTGTCCGGCCTGTCACAATGTACATGGCTCTCCCAATCCAGCTATGACCAGACACGGCGAGTTGACCAGTATACCGGGCACGGTGAACAAAGTCCCCATGATCAACCTTCACTATCTGAATACAAATGAGAAGGCTGATCCTGACCTTTGGGATGTCATGGAAAGCACCGGAGGCCATACCCAGTTCTATGGCCCAGGTCCTGGCTCCGGAGAGAAAAATAGTACGTGCAATGCCTGCCATAATGATCAGGCTTTTTATTACCGCACCCCTGTCGCCTACTGCCAAAATTGCCACGAACAGGAAGTTCAGACCCAGCCGAGCCACCACACTCACTTACGGGCAACAAGAGGCCCGGCCATAGGATGCTGGAATTGCCATGCTGCCGGTACCCCTGATAGTCCGCACACGTTTATCTTTGCGGATAATAAACCATTGGCGGAAACAAGGGTCTGCGACCCCTGTCATAGCCCTGAAGGGAGCTACAATGGGGTAAACGATCCGGCCATTGGCGCCAAGAAAAATTGGAATAATGGCGTTTATCAAGACAGCAGACTAAAGGCTGGCAAGGAGAAATGGTGCGCAGGCTGCCATGACGAGATTCCCGCTAAAAGCAAGGCCAATGGTTCAGGAGTGGATGCTCCGACTGTGATCGGGAATGAAAGCGCAGCCACACCTTACGGTTATTTTAAAACGGGCCACGGGAAGCTGAATCTGGTGGTCTGCACGGATTGCCACGATCCATCCCTCATGCATATTGACCATAAGCACCGGACTTATAACGCCTTATCGAAAAATTACCAGGAAGGATACAGGTTAAAGACAATAAACGGCAAACCTGCCCTTAATATAAAGAATACTCCGCCGACTATTCCTGATCCGACTCAAAGCTGGGAGGATTTTGCCCTCTGCTTTACCTGCCATAATAAATATGAGCTGCTGGGCCACAGCGAAGGCCAGGGGCTCTGGCATAAAGACCCGCCCTATGGCACAAATTTTGGGACCTACAAAAACGATCATTATATGCATCTTGCGCTTAATGTCAGAAATTACTGTGACTCCGATTTTAACGGCGTCGGTGATGCTGCCTCGACCTGCACAACCTGTCATAATGTTCATGGATCACCTTCACCTGCCATGATCAGACATGGCGAACTGATCAGCCCGGTTGGGACACAAAGCTTTGTACCAGCCTTTGATTTCGCCTGGATGGCTGGCGATGGGAGCGGCTCCTGCACTTTCAGGCCAGATATCCCGACAGCCGGGCAATATGAAGTCCTGGTGACCTGGCCCGATGTCAAAGCTATTGATCCCAGTTTAAATTCATCCCATGCCAAATTTAAAGTTGCACATGCCAATGGAGAGAGCATCTTTTATAAAAATCAGCGGGAGAATGCCGGGAAAAGCCCGATCGTATGGAATACTCTCGGAACCTTTTACTTCAATCAGGGGGCTTCCGGCTCTGTCACGCTTAATTCCGAAGATATCGAGGACACGATAAGCAACCTGCAATCTCCGCCAAGAGATGCCCTCAGTTATGTCATTGCCGATGCTGTCCAATTCAAGCCGGTAGATGGCGGATCGACCATAACGGTTGATAATCTCCAGGCTGAATTTCAGGGAACATGGTCAAAAAGCTCTGTTTCAACTCACTATGGTTCCAACTTTCACTATTACAGAAAGTCGAAGCGGAATGAAAACGCCACACGCATGGAAAGCGTAGGCGGAAATATAGCCAGGCCGGATAATATCATAACCAATCACGTTTGCATCGGCTGTCATGGCAATTTGTTTTATGCCCATCCGAGCATACTGGCAAAAACTTCATCCGCTCCGGCAATTTCATCTGCCCAGGCCAATCCTCATGCAGTACACAGGAATCAAAGCACTCTGATCACGGCATATACCTTTGATACGGACAATAACCTGGCTGCTGTCGCCATTGATTTGAAAACTCTTACAGGGAACCCATCCCAGCTTATGTACGATGATGGCACACATGGAGATATGGTCGCCAATGACCATACTTACAGTGTCACGGTCTATATCCAGCCAGCAGTAGCTTATGGAACCTATGAACTTCAGTTGACCGCAAAGGATGCCACGGATAAGCAGGATCAAATTGCAGTCTCTGTGGAGGTAATTCAATAACAAAGCCTTATGTGGATTCACTAAAACAGGCTTTTATTCAGTAAAGTAGGCTTACTCAGTAAAGCAGATTGAGTAATGTGACCCGCAGGCCAGCCATCTTAATCGGTGGCTGGCCTGACTGTACTTCTTTAGCCACCGCCCGTTCCTTCTCCCTTCAGGGGATTTCAACGATGAAATTACCCCCGGCACGGATTCTGACTCCTGGATTCTGACTCCTGGATTCTGTTCTCCATAAGGCTAGTTATCGCCTTATTATCAACAGGAGCTGACTCGCTATCTTTGGGGGCCATATTCCGCTTCCTTTTCTTTGGAGTAATGTTTCATTCATGAAACATTACTTCAAACTTGAATGGGCAATACCTTTTATTATGTTGTTTAATAGAGCTATGCCGATGAGATTAAGGAGAATTTTTTTGGTGTGCATTTTTCCTTACACCATAATGGCAATTTGTGCAGTTTTCCTTACACAAAATCTGCTTATACCCTATGTTTTAGCGGATAAAAAAAGCAACCATGCAATTGTGAAAAAAAATGCGGCCATATTGAAATCTATTTCATAATTGAATAAAATATAATCCTTAATAATTGAAATATGAAAAAAATTTTATTTTTAACACTATTAATAAATAAAGCCGTGTTAACTTAACCTCTTAATACAAAAATATATAAATTACAATTAACTACATAGAAACAGGCTATTATCAGTTTTTATCCTGAGATACAAACCGATAATTCAATAAAATGTCAAGAAGTGGTACATTATTTGCAAAAAAAATTACTATTGCCTAAAAAAATATGAATATAGCTTAAACTTTTAAGCAAAAAATTAATCTCCCTCTACCGTTTTTTTATTCGTTGAATCCCCAGCGGGTAGTCAGATGCGATCTTATATATATAAGTCTCAGCATTATGGATACTCATCAATATTGTGCTCCTGGATAGTACAATTGATTGTGCAATTGGTTCGGTCTGTAATGAGATTCAATAAGGTTTTCATTAAAGTGAGGTGATGTTAAATAACCACAGAAATAATTATGAGGGAAATTATAGTTTATATGCGTTTTTGAGAGATGATTTGAAACTATAGGTTAAGAAAGGTGAACGTATGAAATCTTATGTTTTTACTCGGCGCCAATTCATGAAAATGACCATGGGGGCGACGGCGGCCTTGGGCATCAGCCAGTTACGCTGGCCAAAGATGCTTATGGCCGATGTGACGAAGAATCCGGGAGTGGTCTGGCTTGAGGGCCAGGATTGTGCCGGATGTACGGAGTCCGTCCTGTCCTGCCTGACCCCGGATCTGCGGGATATTATCCTTGACGTCGTCACCATCAGGTATCACGAAACCATTATGGCCGGAACCGGTGAAGTAGCGGAATATGCCCTGGTTAAAGCCATTCAAGAGGGTGGATATGTCCTCGTTTTAGAAGGCTCCATTCCTGCTGCTGATCCCAGATATCTCATGGTTAGTGGCGAATCCGTCGAGTCGACATTTATCGCGGCAGCCAGGAATGCAGCAGCGATTATTGCTGTCGGAGCATGTGCCACGTATGGTGGCATCCCAAAGCCTACGATATCTAACGGCCAAGGCGCAGAGTATTTCTTGAACAAGTACGGCATATCCAAGCCGCTCATTAACCTGCCAGGCTGCCCTGTCAATCCCATCTGGTTCTATGATACGGTCGTTGCTTATCTGACTGGTGGTGTGCCTGCCCTTGATGCCAACCGTCGTCCACTGGCCCATTTTGGGCAGCTTATCCATGACAACTGCCCACGGAGGCCTCACTATGACAAGGCGGAATTTCTGAGCGACTGGAATAATCCGGTTCAAAAGGACTGGTGCCTGTTCCTTAAAGGGTGTAAAGGTTCTGAAACCTATTCTGACTGCCCCTCTCTCAAATGGAATGAAGGGGTCAACTGGTGCATTGGCAATGGCGCCCCCTGTGCAGGATGTACTGAGCCAAAGTTTTATGAAAACTTCAGTCCATTGTTTATAGCGAACACAATACCGCGGTGAAACACTCGATGAATTGATAATTCACTCCCCCTGGTGGTGGGTGTGCAGCCGTGGTCATTACGGCCAACATAAACCCGCCCGGGAAAGTATAACGTAAGCCCGCCCGGGGAGTATAAGGAAGGAAGGTATTATGCCTCAAACTATTACCATTGATCCCCTTACCAGGATAGAAGGGCACCTTAAGGTTGAGGTGACTATAGATGGGGGTTATGTAACCGATGCTAAGGTATCCGGCACTATGGCACGCGGCATTGAAAAATTGCTCGTCAGCAGAGATCCGCGAGATGCCACGTACGTAACCGAGCGTCTGTGCGGCGTCTGTTTCTCAGCTCATGGCTGGGCCTCAAGTCTGGCCGTAGAGACAGCTCACGGCACAAAAACATTGCCTGAGGCGGCAAGGCTCCTGCGAAATCTTATTGCCGGTGCCTGCTGGCTTCATGATCATCCCCTGCATTTCTATCACCTTTCCGCCCTGGACTATCTTGACCTGAGTGTTCTTGCCAACTATACCGGCACTGACACCTACATCCGGAAGATCAAGGATAGAGTAATCGCTGAAGTTAATCATCCACCGGTTGGGGGCGCATATACCGGTCCCCTCCTTCCGACGTATAAGCCGGACGGGTTCTGTATCAATGATCTTGATACGGTAGTTATGGCGGTTCAGCACTACCTTGAGGCCCTGCTGATGCAGGTTAAAGCAAAGAAAATGTCGGCTATGCTTGCTGGTAAGCAGCCCCACCAGTCAGGCATCGTTGCCGGTGGAGTAACCAGTGCCCCGGACAAGGCCACAAGAGACGCATTCCGGGTCATGCTCGCTGAGCAGACTGCCTTTATCACCAACACCTATGTAAATGATGTATACGTCCTTGGCACAGGCCCCTTACTGGGATTGGCCACCTCCAACGTAGGAGTGGGCTATCAGAATTACCTCTCATACGGCGGATTCCCTGAAGCCGATGGGAGTTACCTCTATCCTGAAGGTGCCATACTCAACGGGGCCCTGATACCGGGCTCAACTTCGCGTTCAGCCATTGAACCCCTCCTTACCGAAGACATAGCCAAAGCCTGGTATAAGACGGGCACTGACGGCAAACCGTCACAAACCCTCCAGACTTTTGACCTGGAGAAGTCCGGTGCCTATACTTTTTGCAAGGCACCGCGCTATAATGGCTACCCGATGGAAGTAGGACCATTAGCCAGAATGATGATAATCCTGAACAGGCCGAATCATCCAGCCTATAGTCATTCGGCATTTCAGACTTTCAAGAGTCTGGTCCTGGCAGGTGTTCAACCCGGAGCAGTAGCCAGGCATGCTGCCCGCGCCCTCGAAACCCTTATTCTCTGCGATGCTATCGTGAGATGGCTTGATGAGTTGGATGCTCTTTTTGCGCCCTATGAAGCGGGATTGGCCCCCACTCCTCCCAGAATTCACGACACAGCACACTGGGATCCTCCGTATTCCGGCCAGGGTTACGGTATGATTGAAGCTCCCAGAGGTGCCCTGGGTCACTGGATTAAGGTCGCCAAGCATAAGACAAGCCAGTATGCCTGTGTAGTGCCCGGAACATGGAATGCTTCACCTACCGATAAGAACGGTCTTAAGGGTCCCTATGAACAAGCATTGATAGGCTGCCCTGTTCCTGACCCGGATAATCCCATTAACGTAGGTCGGATAATTAGGTCGTTTGATCCCTGTATAGCTTGTGCGGTTCATGTGATTACCCCATCCGGTAAGATCAACAAGTTCTTGGTGAACATTTAATGAGAGCAGGTAAATTTTTGAAGGTTGTTGCCGTTTTAACCAGGAAACAAAGGTTAGTAAGTCAATGCTAGTTAAGGTTAAGCCAAGGTTAGTCAAGTTAAGGTTAGTCAAGTTAAGGAAGAAAGGCGAAAGATTATGTGTAAAACTTATAAATCCTCACTTATGCGAATAGAAGGGAAGACTGGGAAAAGCATTATAGAAGGGAATACGGGAAAAAGCATTATCCGGAGAAAAAGCCTTTGGAGCTCAGGGATCTGGGGGATAATGATGCTTATTATTTTCAGCGCATCAAGCCTCTCCTGGGCCGTAAATATGAATTATAATCGTCCTAATCCACTCATGGATTACGCTCCTCAAGAAATCGGTATCTATGATACAAATTATCAAAGTCTTACGGAAAGTGACTGCCGGGGCTGTCATGGCGACAACCTGGCGGAAAGGCACCATGCTACGCCTCTGGTAGCCACGGAGCACAGGTGCATTGTTTGTCATGAGGTGATTTCAACCGGAGTATCGGTGATAAGGGATTGCACAACCAGCGGCTGTCATAGCAATGCTGATCTTGGTACCAATGGCTGGCACCACAACACTGATGCGTCAGGCTCTTCAAACTGTGTTGCCTGCCATAGTCCCAATCTGATTTCCGAGATTACCCCGATTCGTGATATCTCCTTATATCCACCATCAGTCGTAACCCCCACCCCATTTTCCTGTGAAAATTGCCATTGGGAACAAACGGTCTCGGGTGGACATCCTTCGACTTTAGATCATTTCAATGAACAGGGTGAGGACATCGGCTTCTATGAATATGGAAAGCCGATTGCTGCCAACTACAATACGCACCACATGGGCGGCCAGGGGAATGTATATGATAAGTGCTATCAATGCCATGCTCAAAATCCCTACAGTCCAAATTGGGATCCTTTTGACCAACTCGCTATCCGCTACTGCGAAGTCTGCCATAGCGTTGATAGTCTCCATAGAATCGGTCCACATGTCCAGAATACCAATGGTTGGAAAGCGGTTGGGTTCCATACTGAAGGTGCAACTGATCCCGACGATTATACTGATTTTGATCCAACCGGATACGGCACGTTTATCGCTGATCAGCAATGTTCCGGATGCCATGTGGATCTGGTAGACGTTGTTCTTCCACCGCCAATTACACCGCCTGGACCTCCGGCTATCGATACCGAAGTAGAAGGCATTCAGCCAAATCATGCCTGCTGCGGTACTGTGGTAACCTTAAGAGGGACCAACTTCGGTGAACAGAAGGGAACCGGCTACAAGGTGCAGTTAGAAGACATAAGTGGATGGATCGATATGCCTGTCCATGCCTGGACCGATAACCTTATTGAGTTTGAGATCCCCTGCTGGACACTCTTAGGCCCTGGAAACTTCAATGTACAGGTAGTAACGCCGGTTGGTACCAGCAACCACAGAGTGTTCACCCTGGAGGATTGTATTCCTCCCTATATGATCTCGAATCCTGACCAAGGGCCAGCTAATACCGTAATCAAGGTTTCATCTGACAACAATAGCGTTGGCGGCTTTGGCAGCCATCGATCAGAGATCTATGATGATGACAGTCATGGAGTATGCCGCATCGTTGACTTTGTCTCTTCACAAGGCACCTATACGGCAGTTGACTATTTGAACTGGAGCAATACGAGTTTTGAGGTAAAGTTCTATAATTTCTTCAAAGATAGTGGTGACCCCGAGACCGGACATCGTAATTATGTCCAGGACCCGGGTGAACCTTCCATTGTCAAGGCCAGTGGCCTCGCTGTAGGCAAGTGGGCCATGTATCTGAAGTATATATACTTTTATGATGCAGATCATACTCATGCTCTCAGCGCAGGCGATACTATTTTCCAAGTGGTGGCCAGTGCTCCTCTCTATTTCGAGCTCACCAACAAGGCCCCAATCGTTTACCAGCTTACACCTACCAGAATCAACACTGGTAATACGGTGCAGATCTACGGCCTTAATTTTGGTCAATCTCAAGGAAATGGTGAAGTGCGCATCGGCTCAAAGGAAGAAGCCGCGAGCTCCGAGATTGGCGAGGGAATGCTACTGGAAAATATCCGAAGCTGGAGCAGCACCTTGATTAAGGTTAAAATGGATGATTTGCCCCCTGAATGGGTAACTGGTTATAAGTATATTTGGGTAGAAAAGGGTGGAAAGAGCGAGTACATGAAGATCAAAATTCTTGGTCCTCACATATAAGAAGGTTGTTTAGGCTGTAGGAAAACAGGCTGTAGGTAGATAGGCTGTAGGCATTTAGCCTAAAAGCCTAAAAACCTACAGCCTAAAAGCCTGCATTACTAACACTCATAACGAGGTTGTTTAGGCTTGTAGGTAGATAGGCTGTAGGAAAACGGGCTGTAGGTAGATAGGCGTTGTCTTTTCCTACAGCCTAAAAGCCTACAGCCTATCCACCTGAATTTAGAGGCAGGTAAAATGGATGAAATTTTTCCAAGATTGATTCTCGGTATAGGAAATATTCTCTTGAAAGATGAAGGAATTGGGGTTCATACAGCCAAAAAGCTTCAGCAGATGGATCTTCCTTCCGATGTTGAAGTTATCGATGGTGGAACACTTGGTTTTGGTCTTCTCCCCTGCCTTGAGGGAAGAAAAAAGATAATCCTCATTGATGCGATTCAGGCGGAAGAAGGGATCCCTGGCAATATTTACCGTTTTCACCCTGAAGATGTCCGGCACATTGCCCCCAGGACAAAATTTTCTTTCCATCAAACAAGCTTTTTCGATATTGTGCAGTTCGCTGAGTATTTAATGAAAAATAAACCGGAAGTTGTAATTATCGCTATCCAACCTAATGATATTTCAGTAGGTATGGAACTTACGCCAGAGATTGAAGCCAAAATTCCTGTTCTTATCAAGCTGGTAATGGAAGAGTTGCAGGACAGGGTTTTGAGCCCTTGTCACAGTTCAAAAGATGCGATTGTGGAACAGGTCGTAATATCAAATGACTAGTTGTTTGAGTTCAACAAAAAATAAGGGGGGACATGTCCTCATGGTAATACGCATTAAATCTCCGGAAGGCAGGGTTTTGAGCCCATGTCATAGTTTAAATCGACCAGGCACAGAGGAAAAAAGTTTTTCCCCTTTGTGCCTTTGTGCCTTTGCCCCTTTGCCCCTTGCCTTACTGTTTTTTTTATGTATTCTCACGTTTCTCCTACCTTGCGCCATTGGCTGCCACAGTAAAAATCCGACCGTAGCAAAGCTTGGTGACCAGGAAATAACCACCAAGGAACTGGAGGCTGCTCTTGCGAGGTTACCGGAGCACAGGCGGGAAGAGTTCAAAGAGAAGGTATTGAATGAGCTCTTAGAGGTAAAATTTTTCTCTCAGGAGGCGAGGAAGGCAGGATTAGAAAATGATCCGCAGATAAAGGAGTCTTTAGAGAAAATTACCAATGAGAACTTAGCCCGCTTTTTTGTCAAAAAGCACCTTGACAAGCAGGCAGAGCCTTCAGAAGAGGATCTTAAATTATATTATTTGAAAAATAAGGATAAATTTCATATGCCGAAGAGCGTCTCGGTCCAGCATATCGTGGTTCAAGGCATGAAAAGGGCCGGAGATCTCTTGAAGGAGTTGAAAGAAGGTGCTTCCTTTGAGGAATTGGCTAAACGGAAATCCATTTGCCGCTGCTGGAAAAAGGGGGGAACCCACGGATGGTTGTTTAAAGGCAGGATGGACCCAGGCTTGGAAAAGGCAGCCTTTGACCTGGAGAATGAAAAGCTCGGCGACTCTATCATCGAAACAAAGGATGGCTATCAGATTATCAAGGTGTTGGATAAGAGGGATGAGATGGATGTGCCATTTGAAAAGGCTAAGGCAGGCATACGATCCATGTTGTTTTGGGAAAGGAAAAATAGACTTCTTCAAAAATACTATGAAGAGGCAAAAGTAAATTTTCATCCCTCTGAAGAGCATCTATTGGCCAAAGTGGGTGAAGAGGGTATAAACGAGGAAGTAATTGCTCCTATTATGAAGATGGCGAAGGAGAAAGAGAAAGACAGGGTCAGGGATAAATGGGTTCATTATCTCGTAGAAACTGACATTTTCTCAAGGGAAGCAAGAAAGGTAAATCTTGAAAACGATCCGGAGGTGGCTGCCGAGATCAGGAGTATGGCAAACCAGACACTGGCTAATGCCTTCAGGAAAAAGTTCATTATTGATAAGGTCAAGGTCAGCGATCAGGAAATTGATAAATTTTACCAATCCCACCTTGAGGAATTCAGAATACCTGCCAAGGTTCGGGTCGAATCCATTGTGGTTAAAACGCAAGAGGAGGCTGAAGCTCTCCTCAAAGAGTTGAAAGAGGGGACTCCTTTTCGTGATCTGGCCATGAAAAAATCCATTCACCCTTCGGCAGCGAGGGGTGGAGATGTTGGCTGGTTTGCCAAGGGAGAAAAAGACTCTGCCCTGGAAAAAGCAGCTTTTGCTCTGGAGAAAGGGGCAATGAGCGGGGTGATCAAAACGGAGGCAGGTTGTGAGGTCATCAAACTGATGGATAAAAAAGGTGGTGAAATCATGCCCCTTGATGAAGTCAAGCAGACTATTAAAATGAAATTAATGATGCAGCACCTTGAGGAGGCAAAACAGCGCTACTATAAAAAAGGCAACTCATTGATGCCCAAGATTCAAGGTTAGTTTTTTTCAATTCAGGAAGAGGTACGACTATGAAGAATAGTTTTGAACCACAAGAGTGGCATGAAGATTTACAGCGGTTAAGAGCTCTGGAGTATATTCCGAAGACTCAGATTGATTTCTTTAAATATCTCTCCGAGGCTCATTACCGGGCCAAAGATCGCCTCGCCAAAGAGAAGATTTATCCCTCTTTGAGTAAGGAGAAAGCCCATGAGATGCTCTCTCAGGGGTTCCCTTTAATCGATTTTGACCAGATAAACATCGAGGCTGAACCCTTAAGAGATCATTTCAAAGAGATTTGTGCTGTCATCGGGAAATATGAAGAGGCAAATCTCAGTCAGATTGAAAAAGGACTGGGGGACTTTGGGACAGGTGGACTGGGAGACAAGGAGACAAGGGGACAAGGAGACAATCTCCCCCTCTCCCCCTCCCCTCCTCCCCCCCTCTCCCCGTCCCTCTCCCAGTTCCCCCATCTGGATCTGGATCTGAAAGAATTCATTCGAAAGACACTTTTCCAGGGGTCAGATTATCTCAGGGAAATTTCTGAAAAGACGGGCATCGACGAAAGCACTCTGGAATTTATAGGCCTCACACTGGCCCGGCCTCTCTTTGAATTGGCAGCCAGTGATATGAAAGCCATGCTTGGCGAGTATCCGTGGTGGCAAAACCGCTGTCCTGCCTGCGGAGGTCCACCGTTCATGGCCAGGATTCGAAGGGAAGATGGGATGCGTATCCTTCGTTGTTCCCTCTGTGCCGTAGAATGGAAATTTGCCAGGGTAAAATGCCCATTCTGCAATAACGAGGATCAAAAGAGCCTTAAGTTTTTCTACTATCTTGAGACAAGCCCTTATCGGCTCTATGTCTGTGAACAATGCAAGCGCTACATAAAGAGCGTTGATGAGAGAAAAATAGATCAGTCCAGAATAATTGATCTGGCTGTGGAAGACGTAGCTACCTTATATCTTGATGTCCTGGCAAGGGAAAAGGGGTATCTGCCTCCGTCTTCTCTTTCCCAGGATATAACCATAAAATCCATGAATCAGCAGGACAGGGTGAAAAACCCATGCCATAGTTTAAATGAGGAGGATTAAAAACCCTTCGACAAGTCTTGAACTTTTGAGTTAGGTAATTAAACCGTTAGCAACGGAGGAGATAAAGGGTAGGTGGTGCGATGAACCTTTGAGAGAACAATTCTTATACTACAAGATTCAGCAAAGGGTTGGGCATGACAGGGTAAAGAACCAATGTAAGGGTAAAATAACCCATGCCATTGTTCAAATGTTACAGGTTCATGAGAGAAGTAGGAGAATGATGAGATGAACATAACGAGAAGAAGTTTTTTAAAATTTTCCGGAGGAGCTACAGCTTTCCTGCTATCGAGCTCTCTGCTTAACTGGGTTAAGATCCCCAGTGCGCTGGCCAATATGGGGGTGAAAGAGGGCATCGAGACCACAAGCATCTGCTGCTTTTGCGGATGCGGTTGCGGGGCGATAGTAACCGCAAGTGGGGGTGTAGTGATCAATGTCGAGGGAGATCCGACGCATCCGGTAAACGAGGGCGCGCTCTGCAGCAAGGGTGTGGCTACCAGGCAGATTTCTACCCAGATAGTGAGTGAAGAGGAATTGGCCACTAACTACGCTATTGGAGCGAGGATTGATTCCTGGCCCGATGACAAAAGACTGGGAAGGGTCCTGCACCGGGCTCCCGGCGATGATAAATGGACAGTCATGAGCTGGGAAGATGCGCTTCCCCTGATAGGTCAAAAGATTGCTACTACCCGCGCAAATACTTGGGAGACAAAGGACTCGACCGGCATGACCGTAAACCGCACCCGTGCTATTGCCGGTTTGGGTGGGGCTGCCCATGACAGCGAAGAGTGCCACCTGATGCGCAAACTCTATACCGGACTTGGTATGGTGTACGTAGAACATCAGGCCCGTCTCTGACACTCCTCTACAGTATCGGCTCTGGGAGAGTCGTTCGGTAGAGGGGCCATGACCAACACATGGACAGATATCGGCACCAGTGATGTCATTATGATAATAGGTGGAAACCCCGCAGAAAATCATCCTATGGCTTTTCGTCACATAACCAATGCCCTGGAAAATAAATACGGCAATACCGGCCCTGACGGCAACGGGGCAAAGCTCATCGTGGTTGACCCGCGTTATACCAGATCCGCAGCAAAAGCGTCGGTCTGGAACGGCAGGCAGATGTATTGCAGACTTCGATCAGGGACGGACATAGCCTTTGTCGATGGAATAATCAACTACGCCATCCAGCAAAAGAAGTACAATCAGCCTTACGTACTCAGTTACAGCAATGCCGGATTCCTGCTCAACGAAAATTTCAAAGGCCCTGCTGAGACTGGAGATGGCAGATTTTCAGGGTTTATTGCGGATGCAAGTCAACCTGTGCCGACTCTGGGCCAGATTGGGAAATACGACAAGACATCCTGGGATTATGCCAAGTTTGTGCCAGGCCATGCCAATGAATACAAGGCCCTTAATATTGCCACTGATTTCTGGGACCTGACAGAGTCAGGAAATTGCACCTGCGGCACCGGATGCGGATTCAGCAAGGATACCTTAAGTCTTGATGCTGAGAGCCCCTACTATATTGGCAGGTTCAGGCAGCACCTTTTGGATGCGGGCGTTCTTAATTCAAGCATAATCGGGGGCGACCTAGCTAACCAGAGAACCGTCTGGGAGCATGCGCTTCTCCATTATAGCCGCTACGACAAAAATACGGTCATCAATCTCACTGGTGCGGACGCATCTGCCTACGATGATGTCTGCGAGCTTTTTACCCTTACCGGCCAGCACGGCAAAGCAGGCACCATTTTATACGCAATGGGGACAACCCAGCACACTGTCGGCACCCAGAACATACGCGCTTATTCAACCCTTCAGATTCTCCTGGGCAACATGGGGGTTTCGGGGGGCGGCATCAATGCCCAAAGGGGTGAGTCAAATGTTCAGGGATCAACGGATTTTGCCTTGCTGTTCCACATTCTTCCGGGGTATCTTGGCCAGCCAGATGCCACCGTACCCGGAGATGCCTGGTTTGATCTTACTGATAAGGGCATAGGTGGCGGCCAACCTGGGCACCCCAAGCAACCGGCGAGTTATATTAAGAGAAATACGCCATTCACCATGCACCAAAATGAGCTTAACTGGTGGAGTAATTTCAAGAAGTACATCGTAAGCCTCATGAAGTGCTACTGGTGGAATGCCCTGGGAGAAGATGCCCTGGGAAATCCTGATCCTACCAAAGCGGCTACGCCAGCTCAACTGCAAGCGGTCTATGACTTGATACCCAAGATACACGGCAACTGTTCGCATATACAACTGTTTGAGGATATGCATGCAGGCAGTATCAAAGGGTTAATTGCCTTTGGCACCAACCCCGCCGTAGGTGGACCGAACTCTCTCAAGGAGAGGGAGGCCCTACGAAAACTTGACTGGATGGTTATGTCCGAGCTGTGGGAAAATGAGACAGCGGCCTTCTGGCAGTACGGCACAACAGGTGAGAAACTCAGCAAAGCCGAAATGGCTGCCATCGACACCGAGGTATTCATTTTGCCTGCCGCCGCTCATATGGAGAAAGAAGGTTTTGTAGTCAACAGCAGCCGATGGGCCCAATTCAGATACAGGGCTGTTGAGCCGCCAGGTGATGCCATACACGAGGTTCTCATGTTCAACGAGATCTTCGATGCCTGCAAGAAAGCCGGGGCCAATGACTATGGAATGACTCATCTGACTATGGGTTCAGGCTGGTATGGGACGAATGATCCTCCGGCAGACTACCTTGATAAGGAGATCAACGGGATAAAAACCGATGGTACTCCGGTTGACAAGTTTCCTAATTTGCTCAGCGACGGGACAACTGCATCGGGCAATTGGCTCTATTGCGGTATGTACCCAAGCGTTGGCAACAATCTGTCCAAGAGGCGAAACAATACTCAAGTTGCAGGCATGGCGCCTGTCTATCCCCTCTGGACATGGGCCTGGCCGGTCAACAGGAGAATTATCTATAATGGGGCATCCTTAAAGCCATGCGGATGGGGCGGTGTTGCGGAGACTCCGTGGGACGCTGATCACAAGGTCCTCTGGTGGGAAGGAGGAGCCTGGAAAGGCGATGTCAATGATGGGGTGGTTAGTCCCCACGGGTATAGCGGTCACACCGAGAGATCTACCTTTATTATGAGGAATGAGGGACATGCCCGCATTCATGGTCCTGGTATGGCTGAAGGTCCGTACCCTGAGCACTATGAACCACTTGATACTCCGCTTAGTTCAAGGGGGAAAAATCCTGTTCCCTCTTACGCAGGCCACGCGCAACTGATAAACCCGTGCATCAAGATCTATGAACCGGACAAAGTCGGCTATTCGAGGAACTATCCGATTATTGGCACAACCTACCGGGTCAGCGAACATTGGCAGGCAGGGGCTGCAACACGTCACCTTCCCTGGCTCTGTGAGCTGTTTCCTGATGTGATTGTGGAAATGAGTATGGATCTGGCCAGGAGTAAAGGCATCAATAACGGTGACTGGGTGCAAATCTCTACCATGCGGGGAGATATGAAAGCCCGCGCTCTGGTAACGAACAGATTTAAGACATTCAAGATTCAGGGTGAAACCCGCCACGAGATCGGCGTCTTATGGCATTGGGGTTACAAGGGTATTAAGAAAGGCCATAGCGCCAATAGACTGATCTCTCACGTAGGGGATGCAAACACGAGGATTCCCGAATCCAAGGCATTCCTTTGTAACGTCGAGAAAGGATAAGGAGGTGATCTGAATGTCCGATAAAGCGATTTTAGTTGACACAACCAAATGTACAGCCTGCCGAGGATGTCAAGTTGCCTGCAAACAATGGAATGATCTTCCAGCAGAAGATACCACTTTTTTTGGAGGGCCTGGTTATCAGAATCCCAAGGAGCTTTCTTGTACCACCTTCACCCTGCTCAGGTTTTTCTGTGGCGGCGCTAAGGGGAAGGATGTTGATGTATATGGTAACTGGCAATTCCTGAAGTATGGGTGCATGCACTGTAAGCATCCCCGATGCAAACTGGTTTGCGATAGCATGTACAAGGCGATTTACGTAGATTCCGACGGATTCGTCCAAATCGATCAGAACAAGTGCAAGCCTGCCAATTGCAACGCATGCATGACAGGATGTCCATTCGGGGTACCCAAACCGTCCGAACTTGTGACACTTGGCGGCCAATCGGTCTGGAAATGTACGGCCTGCATCGACAGGCGTGGACAATCATATCCCGGAGCAATTAAGGCACCTGAATCCAGTTGGCTGACCGGCCCTGGGTTGGCCCCTGCCTGTGTCACATCCTGCCCCACAGGGGCATTGCAGTATGGGGACCGTAGCGACATTATAACCAAAGCCACGGCCCGGATAAATGATCCCAAGGTCAAGGAGAAGTTCCCTGAAGTAAATGTTTATGGAGATACCGGCCCCTATGGAGGGCTTCGGGTCATTTCGGTTCTGAGCAGGAATCCTGGGTTCTACTCCTTGCCGTTTAAGAGTGCTATGTATTAACGACTATTGGCATTACGAACCGTAGAGGTATTAAGAACCTATTGGCATTACGAACCGTAGGAAGGAATGAAGAACCTATGGCGCTTGTTAAGTAAGTTTGAAGGTAACTACTCAGGTTGTTTAGGCTGTAGGCTGTTAGGAATGCAGGTTGATAGGCTGTAGACTTTTAGGCTGTTAGTAAGGCAGGTTGATAGGCTGTAGGCTGTTAGGCTGTTAGGCTTTTAGTAATGCAGGCTGTTAGGCTGTTAGGCTGTTAGTAAGGCAGGTTGTAGGCTGTTAGGCTGTTAGTAAGGCAGGTTGATAGGCTGTAGACTTTTAGGCTAAAAACCTACAGCCTATCTACCTACAGCCTATCTACCTGAGTAGTTAAACCTTACCTTAACTCTGCTCCTTGCTGTGCTGTGTCTCCGGAAGAAAGCTGTCCATTATTGAAAGACCAGCCCTTAAGATCATCGTGTAGATTTCTCAGGCTCAGAATAGAGGATTCACACTTCCTGGTTTTAAAGGTCATCCTTACCATAGCACCAGAGGATCCCTGGCCAATGCTGCTGGCTGAGACATCAACTCCCCCAACCCGTAAGGTATTGGTCCCTGGCTGTGGAACAACGTCAAACATCGAAAAACCCTGGACCAGAGTACCCCTGGTGAATCCCTTAAATTCAAGAATGCTCTCATCATAGCCCACTTCAAAACCCAAAGCCTCGACCTTATTGGAAACGTTACTTACGGATATCGAAAAGTTCACATCTTCTCCAGCTCCTGAACAGGATTGGCTGTCTATGCTTATTGAGCCACCATGAGTTTGTTCAGAAGAGTCAGGCTGCTGGGGAGTGATGGGAGGGAGAGTGTCAAGGTTCTTCTCCGGGGTAGGATTTGGATTCTCCACGGGTCCGGAGGCACTTTGATCCGGATCGATGTTGGTGAGGTTTTTAATGTTTATTGGCTGGCCTGTTCCGGGGTTTGCATTCGTGCCGGGGTTTGCATTCGTGCCGGGGTTTGCATTCGTAATGTTTACCGTATCATTGGTCTTATTTGCCTGCCCCGATGCCTGCGTCAGGGTCGATGCCCCGGCGGTCTTCTTGGAATCAACGCTGGCACCTACCAATAACTTCTTTGGGGAATAAACAAGAGTACTTGTGTTATTCTGGTTACTATTACCCATCTTACTACTGTCCATTTCACTATTGACCTTCGTGGTAGAATCAGAGGAATCGCCGTTTTCTTTATTCCTGGTTACGGTTCCGGCAGTAGAATCAGTAGAACCAGTAGAATCAGAGGAAACGTTGTTCCCTTCATTCCTGTTTGTGACTCCTGCGGTAGAATCAACGGAATCGCTGTTCCCTTCATTCTTGGTCGCAGCTTCGGAGGACAGAGTATACTGATTATGGGACTTTTCAGTTTTGGTATTTTCGGATTGCGGTTCGAGAGCTTCAGTTACTAAAGGTTTTCCTCTCTCCTTGCTCTCACTAACGCTGCCTGCGCTGCCTGCGCTGCCTTCGGTGCTTTCAGTGTCTTCGACAACAATAAGCTGCCCGGGATGCACAGGCCAGCCCTCCAAATCATCAGTCAGATTATCCAGATTGAGTAAGGCGGGTTTGCATTGTTTGATGGTAAAGGTGATTTCAACTAATGCGCCGCTCTCCCCTTTCGCAATTTCACCCTGGGCAATTACCCCGCCAACCCGTAAGGTATTAGCACCGGTATGGCTGAGATCGAACATATCAAATCCCTGCGAGAGATTCCCTCTGGCAAACTTCTTATATTCCAACATGTTCTCATCATAGATAATTTCAAAACCCAAAGCGCTTGCCGGATTGGGGGCATTATGCATCGAAACCGTAAAAGTTACTTCATTTCCAATTGCAGAACAAGCCTGGTTGCTTATGACCAAGCCATTGACATCAATGCTGTTTGCGTCGGGTAAAGCCGGATTCTCTTGGCTCATATCAGGCGTGACCTTGCCTTGATGAGACCTCCCCGCGCAACCCGGAAACAGAAAAGATGAAACAGAAACAAGGATAAAAAAACTTAGCAATAGTGTAAGCGGCTTCAATCCGCTTACAAATAATGGAATAAAATATGCCCAAGACTTATTCTTCATGACCTTCATACCCTCCTTGAGTACAGGAATATGGGGTCACATCTTCATATGTCATTTAGCATTCCAAATGACATATGAAGATGTGACCCCATATTCTTCTGAACCAGTGCCCTATTACTCATTTAATTCTTTAAGGAACTGATGATAAAGTCTATCTTTAATCCATAGACCTGCATTCCTCAACTTATCTCCGACAGGCTTTGCTTCATTAGTGAATCCTCTGTCCTTTGCCTCCTTAATAATTTTTAGACTACCTATAGTTTCAATCCCCCTTTTCTCTGCTTCCTGACGTGCGCGTTTATCATCTATTAAAAGTAAACCCTTTAATTCTTCCACCAGTATTATGGCTTCCCTTTCTCCTATTCCCAGCTCCAAGGGCAAGAGATTTAATTTGGTTTTATCTACAATTCTTCTCTTAATCCATCTTTCCTGCTGAACCTCGGCTGCGCCTGATCTCCCTCTTCCTTTAACAACGATTTCCTCATATACTGCTCTTGGAATCCAGAGTTCATTAACCACTTTCTGTAATAGATTGAGATATCCTGCACTGGCAAACGAGATAATTGGACCTGAGTCTGAAACAATGTTCATTTCTCAAAATACCTTTTTTGAGAGTTCTTTTGCCAATTCATCATCAGTCATGTCAACTACTGGAATATCGTACGTAGCCATTAAATCAAAAAGATCATGACGACTTATGTCCAGCAATTCGGCAGCCTTGCCTTGTGATATTCTTCCCTCACGGAGAAGTTCCATCACTGCTTCTTCGTTAAGATTATCTAAGACCTTCGCATCTCGCGCATTTTCTGGAAGATCCTCTGTATATTTCAAAACAGGTCTTATTGGCATATAATTTTCCTTTCCATTGTTGTAAAAAGATCTTCTATCAAAATTTATCTCTTCTGCCTTTATCACCTTCAATATAAGCCTTTATAGGAAACGTGTCAATTTTATCACAGCAGAGTCTCCTCGATCTTTTTCCTTATTTCCTCTTCCCTGGGCAACTTCGTTTTGTATTCTGCAATAAAGACCTTATTATCCGGATCAGCGTGTTGGTTAAAAAGCCCACTTGTCATAAAGAAGAAATATAAGCACAAAGGAAAATGAAAACTTACTATACTTTAAACGGCTTAAAATAAAACTTTTTAGACGGGATAACAGGATTGACAAGGATAGGTTTTAAATCCAGTGTATCCTGTTATCCTGTCAAAAAATAAAAGTTTAAAATTCAGCCGTTTGGAGTATAAAATCAGTCTCTAGTGAAATAAGCGTTATTAGGGTTACATTAAGCGTTAATCGACCAGCCATAAGCGACCGACCATAATGTGGTGGTTAATATATATGAGCGAAATTAGTACAAACAAGCCAGATATATGGATATTACTGTAAAACTGATCCTTATGCAAGAAAATATTTACACGGCGGAAACCCTTGCCTATCGTCCTGATGAGGAAGAAAGTAGAGTATTTTTAGGCTCTGAAATTTTCCCCATGTCTGAGGGGAGTCTCCCTTTTTCCCTGTCTGATGGGGATTTTCCCTTTCCCATATCTAATGGGGATCTTCCCCTTTCCGTGTCTGATGGGGATCTTCCCCTTTCCATGTCTGGAATCTTTCGGGAGAGGATTTCTTGCAGAAAGGGTTCCTTTGTGGTATTTTCAGCCTTAGTATTTTCAGCCTCTAAAACTTCTCCCAGACTTGAGGGGAGTTTTCCCTCTTGCAGATCTGAAATTTTCCGCGAGATGCTCTCTTTCAAAGCAGGATCTTCGGCATTTTGGTATATCTGATTAAGAAAATTGAGCGCTATATCCTTATGACCGGCGTGGGCATAAAGACTGGCTGCCAATTTGGGCAGATAGGGGGGATGGCCAGGCAAAGAAGCAGCCCTGGAAATATAAAGGGCCGCAGTCTCCGGATCTTTGAGATAGAAAAAGTAATTGAATCCCAGATAAAAGGGCAGCCGCCAATAGTCAGGAAAATATCGAATCCCCTTGATTAATAAGGCGTTACTTTGATTGACATCGGTTTTTTCTACGGAGAGAACTACTCCGCCAAATTCATAGGGAAGCCGAAAGTAAGGGTCCAGTGTGGTCGTTAAATCCAGTATATGATACAGCCACGGATAGCTTTTATCCGTTAAATAATGGCTGCCAAAATAACTGACTACTTTTAGCCAGAGGAGGTCAGCAGCCATTTGATCAAACCCTATCATCAGCGGTTTCAGGTACTTTCCCGAAGGAAGGTAGAGCAAAGTTTCAGGACTGCCGGAGGGAGAAATGACCTCAATCTTTTTTTGAACCTGATAGCTGAAAAAAATAGCTCCGGCCAAAATCATGAAGAAAAAAATCCTTAGACTTGATGACAGATCTCTTTTCATATAAATTGACGGCAGATCTCTTTTCATACAAACCTCCTGATTCATCTTATGCTCGTATTCATGAGAGCGACCGCACGCTGGATACTGGATACTGGTCACTGGATAACGGTTCCCGACTACTGATAACTTTCTTTTAACTTTTGACTACTGACTTTTTATTTTTTACTTTTTACTTTTTACTTTTTACTTTTTACTATATTGCCTCCTTTTTCGCAGAATCATCCTCTATGGAAGAATAATCAAAATCAATGAGCTCAGCTTCGTAATCAGAAGTTATTTTCGTTTCAAGGTGCAGTTGGTGAATCTCCCTGATCTTTTTATATTCCCTGGCGGCTCCGGCTACATCCCCCATCTTTTTTTGGATCGAAGCCAATTGGTAGTGTCCTTTCAGGTAGTTAGGCTCCAGTCGGACTGCCTCGGTCATATACTCCATTGCCTCTTTGAATCCTCCCTGGAGGTATTTTACCGAGGCCAAACGGCTGTAGAGGCGATAATCAAACGGGGCAAGCCGAAGTGCCTCGAAAAATTCCTCCTCAGCATAGAGCAGATACGTAGAGTCCTTTGAAGTAGACCAGTGGAGATGATAATAGCCATCACCCATGCTTCTGGGAAACTGATAATCATTCGGATTGAGCCTCATAGCCATTTCAGCCTGCTGTATCCCTTTGAGTAACCAGATAATATTGCGGGACTCTCCGTATTGGGCGAAGTAGGCACTGCCCAGCGAGTTGCGGTATGAGGCGCACAAAGAGTCTACAGCCACAGCTTCTTTGAGAAACCGAATATTTTGGGTCGCTTTCTGATATGAATCAACCTGTTGAAAAAAATAGTAGCCAAGAAATGGCCTTACACTGGCCATTACATAGCCTATAAGGATAAGAGCTATAGGAATTCTGTACACCTTCCGATCAGCAAAGCAGATGCTCTTTGCCGATGGGCGCTCATTCAATGTCCGAAAGAGAGCGGCGAGGGTTGTCAAAAGCAAAGCGATTGCAGGGATATGGAGGCTGGAATCCACCAGGGCATGAGTCAAAATAGCCAGTACCCCGGCCAGTAAAAAAATCTGGCTTCTCTTATTTCCCACGTTTAAGAATCGTTGAATTCGAATCTGGGCCAAGGCATCAATGAAGAACCAGGCAATTCCGGCAAGAACCAGGCAAAGGCCAAACAAGCCGATTTCCGCACCTAACTGCAAATATTCATTATGCGCGGAGGCGGTTGCATTGGCATAGCGGGCCCAGGCCCCCTTAATAGGCAGGCTGTAGGCCGTTGATATATATCGGTATTGCCCCAGGCCGATTCCGGTCTTCCAATAATCTCTCATCATGGCCAATGCGCTTTTCCAGATGGAGAGGCAGGTATAGACCTGAGTATAGACCTGGGTATAGACCTGAGTATAGACCTGAGTATCATTTTTCCCTGCGCTCAGGATACGTATAACTCCCTTCCCCTTTGAGGCAGGGATCCCCTGTGGCAGGGGAGGCTGGGTGGGGGTGATCATCTTGGTAGGGGCGGCCCCCTGTGGCCGCCCACAATGAGCTACGGGCAGGCACAGGGGCCTGCCCCTACATATCTCATTGCCTTTAACTGGCCGCGAAATTATGGCGACGTCTACCAAGGCCACCATCACCAAGAGAAACAGGAGAAGATAGAGAATGCTTTTCTTTTTTTTGACTCCCTTTCCCCTGGGGGAGAGGGCTGGGGTGAGGAGGCGGAAAAAATACATCCGAAAAAAATACAACAGAAACAGGCTGACGATAACCAGGGTAAAGATTGCTCCCCACGATCCGCTGAGAAGGATACCCGCCAGTATGATCGCATTGGCCAGATACCAGAGCGGATTGGTCCGGCAAAACAAAAACTCTCCCAGCGAAAGGGGAAGAATAGCCACCAAAAATCCGGCATAGAAATTGGGATTAGGAAAAGTTCCCGTCACCTGGCTCATCCTCAAGAGCATATACTGGAAAAGGCCGATTCCTCCCTGCACCATAGCCGACATAATCAGCACTATCACCGGAGCGCGAATGGTGGAGCGGCTAAAGTTAAACAGGATAAGGTAGTACGAGGCAATACAGCCCAGAATCAGCAGCAGGCAGCTTAGCGCATCGTGCTTGCTGGGTGCAAGGCCAAAGGAAATAATGACCATAATCAAAAAAAAGAATAAAAACAAATCAAGCCAGCTTGCCGGGGCCTTGGGACGCCTCGACCAGTTGGCCAGCCAGAAAACCAAAAATGTAGCCGCTATCAGAAGCTCGATAATCATGATCGGCAGCCGAGAAGTGCCTCCTGACCCCAAGGGAGCAAAGGCCAGCAGGAGGAGAAACAGATATCGCGGCAGATTGTATTTATCAGCTTGAACCAAAAAGAACATAGGGGACCCTTGGTAACTTGGTGGTGGAGCTTTGGTAATGGGACCTTGATAGCTTGATGCTCGATGTTCAAGTTTTTTTGCCGGATAATTTTAAGTATTTGATTTTATTGCCTAGATGGAGTAATAAATGTTTTTCTGCTTTGCAGTAAAATCAATATGTTAGCCAAAAACTTGATGATCGAGTGATACTTGATAAGTGAATAAAAACCACCTGCCAGGATTTCCCTGGCAGGTGATTTTGGGATAGTCAGGTTACGGTCACCTATATGAGAATCTTAATAGTCACCGGCGGGTGGTGAGGTAATATCATTGGTTTGAGTGAGCGTGTAGGTAGCAGTGTTGCCGATGCCATCGAGGTTTCCCAAGGCCGTGGCCACGAAGTCAGTCGCCTCAGTAGCCTGGACTACCACTACTTTATACTGATAAAAGACGTTTCCAGAGGGAGCAAAGCCGATAGGTTCAAATGTAGAACCAACACCCCACGGTACTGATACCGGGGTGGGGGCAGCTACTGGCCAATCCGTAACGTCGAGATATACCTCGTGCTCAGTCTTATATGCTTCCTCACAGGTTCTGATTGATCCTAGGTTAGATTTGGCTTCCGAGGCTTTTGCTTTCATACGGAAGGCCAGGAAGTTCGGGATAGCGATGGCTGACAGAATACCGATAATGGCTACAACGATCATGAGTTCGATCAGGGTAAAACCTTTTTGGTTCTTCAGGTTGCTGCTCAACATGGTGGTGCCCCCTTTCAAGAGGTTAAAAAGTTAGGATGAAAGAGAAACAGAATGTCACAATCTCTTTTTCCGTACTTCCACTCCTGCAGTCTGCAATTTCCACTGGAACCTTAGTCTTGGCAGTCAGCCACTTCTTTTTCCTTTTAAAGATCCCTCCTTATTGGTTGAAGTATCCTGGTTGCAGTATCTTTTTCGTTGAATCACCTTTTTTATCGAACCACCTTTTTTATTGAAGTATCTTTTTTGTTGAAGTATCTTTTCTCAGTGGTTACGGCATTATAGAAAAGCAAGAGTAATGCCATCTCCAAACTTTTCCATTAATTACCTTATTTTTCTGTAAGTTAGCTCATGGTTGGGAATTGTGCTCAATGCTTGGGAACAAATACGAGCAACAATTTTTGTCAAGAACAATAAAGGCAAGGTGATTTGATCTGAAGAACTATACTAGGCAAGTCGTTGAAATAAAGTAATTAAATTACATTGACAAAAAAAGGAAGGCTGTTTGACAAAAATTGTCAACTGCCAGATCAAATCATCAATCTGATAAGCAGCAGGCCAGATGTTCTCCATATTGAATTAAAGGTAGTGCTACACAAGTAATGCTACTTGTAAAAACTATAATATCAATATGTTAATGGTATCAATCCAGGCAAGTCACTCTGCAAGTAATCATAGAGAAATTGCTAATGCAGAGCTATAAACACAAATTTATTATAATTTATATGTAAAAATTATAGTTTTACGATTTATATGTCAATTTTACGAAATTAGACTTCGATACGCCCTGGACCACAACATATTGATTATATTAGATTAATTACAGCATTACTTGTGTAGCACTACCGAATTAAAAAACTATTCTGGCTTTTCCAGACTCTGATAAGCGATCGACCACAAAGAATTAGTCGCATAAGTCTACAAGTATAGGTATTCTACGTCATTCCTGCGAAAGCAGGAATCCAGAGGTTGTGATAACAATTACTTCTGGATTCCCGCCTTTGCGAGAATGACGGAATTGTGGCTGTTTTAACGGAATACCTAAACTTCTAGACTTATCCGGAATTAGTAAACTACTCAGGTAGGCACAGAAGGGCAAAGGCACAGTGACACAAAGAAAAATGACAAACAACTTTCCCCTCTGACTCATTGGAGAGATGCCTGTCATCGCACCTATTTTTTGACTTTTATCGCGTCTGTTTTCTCATTTTTATCAGGACAGACTGCTTTCCGGAATCCTGCTCTCCCATTCAGTCACAGAGGCAACAATGGCCGCCTTTCTCAGCAGATCTTTCAAAGCAGCCTGATCGCTGATACCGGCTAACCTCTTCCTGACCGAGGATGGAATGTGGCCAAAACGAGCCTCCAGAACAACTACAATCACTTCCCTGGCCTTTCTTATTTCACGTTCCTGGATTCCCTGCAGTGTTCCCAGCAGTATTCCCTCCAGCATTCCCTGCAGCCTCAGCAGCCTCTGCGGCCCCTCCTGCATTCCTTGCTGGATTCCCTGCTGCATTCCTTCCTGGATTCCCTCCTGCCTCCCCTCCTGCATTCCCTCCTGCATTCCCTGCTGGATCAATTTTTCGGCTTTGGTCATGATTAAGCCCTCCTTAATCTTTACCTACCCAGGTTTCAAGACAGACTACTTTCTGGAATCCTGCTCTCCCATTCAGATACAGAAGCAACAATGGCCGCCTTTCTCAGCAGATCTTCCAAAGCAGACTGATCGCTGATACCGGCTAGTCTCTCCCTGACCGAGGATGGAATGTAGCCAAAACGAGCCTCCAAAACACCCACAATCGCCTCCCTGGCCTTTTTTATTTCACCTTGATGCATTCCCTGCTGCATTCCTTCCTGGATTCCCTCCTGCCTCCCCTCCTGCCTTCCCTCCTGCCTCCCCTCCTGCCTTCCCTCCTGCCTCCCCTGCTGGATCAGTTGTTCGGCTATGGTCATGATTAAGTCCTCCTTATCTTTACCTAAACTTGTTTCGACTATTTCCTTGATTTCATCCACGCCCATCACGTCTGAGACTTTGATAATATAGAGGAAGATGGTGGTCAGAATATCTCTCGTTTCATGACTGGACAGGAGTGGATCATTGAGCAGATCAGGCAGTATTTCCCTCAGATACTCGGTCAGCCTGGGGTCATGGATATATTTGAGCAGAATAAGGAAGAGCCTCATGATGGCCCTGCCCTTGATCTGATCATCACCAAAAATCGACAGATCACACAGAAGATAGGAAAAATCCGGGATAAAGGCCATAAGCTCCGGTCCGTGATTAATGAACAGATCAGAGAACCGAATCCCCACCCTCCACTTCTTCTGCCCATGATATAACACCAGAGGGATAATCACCGGCAACCTTTTGGCTTTCTCGTTTTGCTTCAAATAAAGTTCCCATATCCGGACCTGGTAGCGCAAAAGGTGAAAAGTTATCCACTCCTCCGGTGTACTCTTGTGCTCAAAGAGCACGTACACGTACCCTCCTCCCTGCTGTCCTCCCTGCTGTTCCTCCTGATTACCGGATACGTTGCCGGATACGTTAATCCGGTAGAGCATATCCGAAAAGTACTCATCCAACTCCGCCTCAATGAAGGAATCCTTGCAGATTTCAAGGCTGTCCAGATCAAGAAGATCTCTGATATGGTCTGGAAGGTAGTGGAAGAAAAAATCCTTGGCATTCTCCTTCCTGCTCAATATCTCCTTGGTCAGACAATCATGCGGATGATTCAAGGTCTCAAGATTCACGCTGCTTTTTTCTTCATTCATGCTGCTTTTTTCTTCTTTGTTCATACTGTTTTCATAATAGATGATCCTCTAAGGTATTGTCAAGGATGAGTGCGATTAAAAGTTGGCATTCCTATAAGGGGAGAAAAAGTGGCAAAAAATTTCCGCCTTAAAATTAATCAAGGATGGTAAAGTAGTGGAATTAAACAACCACCTGCTGAAGCAGGTGGATTTAGGTTACGACTGAAAGTCGGTCGTTCCGGCTGAAGCCGGTCTCAGTCCGATACCTTAAAACTGTTCCTCTGGAGGTTACTTTTCGCCGTTGGCA
>Ga0307378_10002675_pt1 | contig 26879 bp, 23 predicted proteins | sample UN1MG_FD_202238 | JGI IMG/M metagenome (GOLD analysis project Ga0307378, IMG submission 202238) | Soil microbial communities from Risofladan, Vaasa, Finland - UN-1 | ecosystem: Environmental > Terrestrial > Soil > Coastal area > Acid sulfate soil | place: Finland: Risofladan, Vaasa | collected...
GTATGGGGTAGCAAAATGGAGCATTAGTCATTAATTCCTTTTCTTCATCAATATCAGAAAGAACTACTTCATAATCTAGCTCTTCTAAAAACGTTTTATATAAAGGATAAAGACTATGAGTTAAAAGTGCTCGCGGTACACCTATCTTCTCTTTATTTGGATCCATTGCTTCTAATGGTTTGGCTTCAAGTCCTAAAATAAGTTCATTTCGTTTCTCAACCAAATCTTCTTTTTCAGCGATTTTTTCAGAACCTTTCCAAAGATGTTCATATCGGGTACAACTTCCACCAAAAGCAAATTTACGTCCGCCAACTTCATATCGTTCTATCTTACAATAATTTTTACAAGATTTACATGTAAAACTTCCAAGATGTTTCAACTTCTCTTTTATCAATGATTTCAAGGATGTTTCAGATGGCATACCAGCTATTTCATGATGCTCGTACTTCATTTTGGCAATAAGAACTATACCAAAAGCTCCCATCAATTCTGGATTGGGAGGAATGATAATTTGCTTTCCGGTTGCCTCTGCAAAAGCATACCCAATAGAATGATTTTTAGCAACTCCACCCTGGAAAAACACTTTGTTGCCAACAGGCCTTGAACCTTTAACTTTATTGAGATAATTATCAACGATTGAATAGACTAATCCTCCAATAATATCATCTCGAGCATAACCCTCTTGCAGAGCTGTTCGAATATCTGTATTTATGAAAGCTGCACAATCAGCTTTAAATCTTACAGGATTTTTGGCATTTATTGCTGTTTGTGAAATACTATAAACATCTATCCCAAGATCACCTTTTGCGCTTTCTTCAAGAAATGATCCGGTACCAGCTGAACAAGTAGCATTCATAGCATAGTCGACCGGAACACCATTATGAAGGAACATATATTTTGAGTCTTGTCCACCGATCTCAAAAATAGTATCTACATCGGGGTCAAAGTAAACTGCTCCTTGAGCATGAGCTGAAATTTCATTAAATACTGCTGAAGTACCTAAATAAGCACCAACTAATTGCCGTCCTGAGCCAGTTACACCTACTAGACTAATATCGTAATTTCCTACTTGGGAGATAATTTCTTTTATACACTTCTTTGCTGCTTCAACAGGATTTCCATTTGTTCGTCCATAATAAGATGCAACAACAGCCATATCTGATGGATCAACAATAACTGCTTTTGTTGTTGTAGATCCTACATCTACACCTAACATTAATGGTGATTTAGATTCAAAATCCTTCTTATAATCTACAGGATCTATTATTTTTACTTGTTTTTCATAGTGAATTAATGAAGTTAAGTTAGAGAAACTTCTACTGGTACGTAAATTTAATTCTCTTTGACTCGGATAATCTTTTGTTAAAAGTGCTGTTCCATATGCCTCGAATACTGGACTAACATCTTTTATAATGATCTCGATATTTTCTAATTCTTCAGTTAGGAATTTAATAAAGGCTTCATTGAGTGAAACACCACCAATTACTAATAATCGTTCGATTTTCGCTCGAGAGCGGATGACAAGCCCTTTTACCTTGTTAGCCATACTTGCTAGAACAGAAGCTAAGAGATCTTCTACAGATGCTTCACCACGATTCAATTTATGGGTAATATCCGATTTACAATGAACAGAACAACGAGAAGCTATCTCTATTTTCTTCCCCTTTTTAGCTAATGAAATAGCATCAGATAATGATAATCCCAATCGATCGATTTGTTGATTGAAGAATTCACCACTCCCTGCAGCACATTTGTCATGGGATAAAACATTGATTATATGTTTATCCTTACTTAAAATATACAAAACAATAGCTTCCCCACCTAATGATAGAACAGCGTCAAAATTCTCACTAAATGAATTTAAGCCTCGTTCAACTGCAACTACTTCAGTTATTGAACCAAATGAACCACTAACACCATAAAATCTCTCATTTGATGTTATATTTTCTTTAAGTAGATTATCCAAGGCCTCTATAGGGTTTCCTAAATGTGGTTGTTTAGAAATGGAGTATTTCCCTTTATCATCTAAGCTTACCAGGTTCACAGATACGGAACCAATATTGATACCGATGTAATAGTTAGGAATAGTAGACACCCTCATATGGAGTTTAGATTATGACATTAACAAGTAGTATATAAACCTTATATATAATAAAAAAAACTTTCCTTTTTTTTAAGATAAGAAAAAAGTGAAAATCGTAAGAAATTCTATTCATAAGATGATTTATTCGTTTTGAATTTTTGCAATAGCTTTATCTATTTCTTCAATTCGCTCTAGAAATTCTTCTTTACACTCTTTCAGATGGAGTAATTTTTCTTCTTTATTTTCATTGCCTTTAAATTCGCCACATTTATGTTTTTCATGTTTTCCTTGACAACATTTTTTATCATGCATATTGATACACCACTTTAGTTATTAAAGTAATATTACTTTACTTTTCGAAGTAGTTATATATAAGCAGTTGCTATACTTTCATGAAGAAACTACAAGGATATGAAGTGAGATGCTCGACTCAGTAAATAAGAAAGAATGTTTAAATGGAAACTCCAAAGAGCCATGTTTCATACCAGCTCAGGAAATATTAAACTTAATTAGTAAAAAATGGGGTATTCAATTAATACATCTTTTAAGACAAGGAGAACCTAAAAGATATACTGAAATTAAAGATGAATTACATAAAGGGTTGAAAAAGAAACAGATAAGCGATGCAACTCTTTCAGATCGCTTAAGTGAATTTGTTAAGAAAGGGATAATTGTTCGAGAAGTACTACCAGACATACCACCAAGAGTTGAATATTGTTTAACAAAACGTGGTAAAGAATTATCCCAAGCACTACAACCATTGGTTCAATGGGCGATTGAGGTTTGTCATGAAGTATTATAAATTGAAATGATTATGCTTTGAATTCAAATATTTCTGAAGAAAAATTCAAGAATTTCTTAAAAGAATTCAAAGAGATAAATCAAGAAATTGATGCTAAAATTGTTCAAAGGTACAAGATAAAGCAAATACCATCAATGAAAACAATATTGATGTAGCTACTATGTATAGTTTCCTTCGAAGAATTAATTATCATAACCAAAAAATGACTTCTTTAATGAATGAAGTGGCAGAATTGATTGATTTCGATATATAATAATTATAACTAACACGTTTTAATGGCGAAAGTATTTATTTGATTTGAATAATTTATTGAAAAAAAAAAGAAAAAAAATGGTTTTAAACCATTCTTTTATTATTTTGTTGCTGCTACTGGCTTTTCATATTTTATCTTTAAAATGAAATATGTACATACCACTAATGCAATTGCACCCATTATTATTAAGAAATTGCCTATTATTAATGCAGTATTTGCAACTACAAAATTAAATCCAACGAAATTAACAGTTCCTATAGCATAGGATACTGCAAGGATATTTGCGAATAACAAAACTAGCAATGATAGGATATTTTTCTTTACTCCTATAAAGAAACTCAATATCAGTAATGTTGCTCCAAATAAGAAATATATCAATTCTAATGTAGTTGGCAAGAATGTGATACCGAGAATTGCCCCAAAAGCTAATAATCTAACCATATAGAAACATACGAAATCGAATACACCCAAAAGAACCAACCATAAAATTATTGAGAATTTTTGATAAATTGGCAGGTCTTCTTGAACTTTAATTCTCATTGAGAATATTACAATCATTAGAATAGTGAATATAAAGAGTAATAATAGCCCAATGAAACTTAGACCATTTAGTGAAAATCGAGTAAGAAGTCCTCCTGTTGTTCCATAGAAGCTTGGAGTAAAGAAATGACCAAATAAATAGAAAGCTACATACCCACATCCAAGTATAATTGAAATATTCCTTAGTAATTTCTCTATCTTAGGTACAAATAACGAAACAATTATCCCTATAAGAGCAAATATTCCTAGTAGATCACCTATTGCAGCAAATGCATGATGAGCACTAGCTACCATAACAGATACGAATTCATGAATTAAATAAAAGACTAATCCTGAAAGCATAACTGCAATGGATATTACAAATGACATATTTGTTTTTTTATTTTCAACAATTTGCAAATTATTTCACCCACAAATAAATCAATGTTTATTTTAATATCATAGTAGTTGATTTACTATTAAAAATCTGTCGTGGGAAAAAACTCTGAGAAGCAAAAAATATTGTAAATTCATCAAGATAAAACAATGAATCGATAGAAATTCATATGAAAATAATATTAAAAAGTAAAATTGTAAATAATAGCATTGGTTGATGATAAAATGATTTCTAGCTCTATTGAATGTAGTATTTCTTGTCCTAAATGTGATAGCTCCATAATTCTTAATGGTCCTTTAGAAAAAGCTCATTGTAATGCTTGCCAAAATGATTTTGATATTTCTAAAGATTTCTGGCAAACTATTTTCTCGAGTATCTTAAAAGATTTGGCTACAGATTTAGAGTCAGGTTACGGAAGAAATTCCACCATCTTTGGTGAGTTTAATACTCGTTTAAGATATTTTAATACTCCACCTTATTGTCCTAAATGTAAATTAAAATTGTCCATACCAGATGAAGATATGAAGGGGAAGAAAAAAATTATTTGCGCTAGTTGTAATGATGAAAAAAATATTTCTTCCGTTCCATCTTGGTTAAAAAGGGAGTTGCCTGCAGCTAAATTCTTTGTTAATGCTATGATGACAGAAGAGGACGAACCAAAAACTGATCTTCTAGAAGGTGTTGCCTTAACGTGTCCAAGATGTGGTGGATCTTTGATTGTTGACGGTAAAGAAAGAATTGTTCCTTGTGACTTTTGTTCTCTCCATGTTTATCTTCCAGATGATTTATGGTTACGTCTTCATCCTGTTTTAGTTAAAGCTGAATGGTTTATTATCTATGATGAAAAAGTTGTAAAAAAGATGGATTTTGATTGACTGAAAAAACGTCCTAAGAAAAAGAAATTGTGATAAATCACAGCTCTTAACTATTTTGTATGACTTCTTTCAGTTTATATTCGAATACTTTGAAAGAATCAGATATGTCTTCTTTTTGAGATTTTTTAGCTAATTCTAAGGCAAAAATACCCACTATCAATTCACGAAATTCATTTGGAGAATCCATATAAAAATAGCGCCCTTTGGGAAGATTCCTAGCGATATTCTCAAAAACTTCATCATTATGGTAACGATCTTTAGTTCCATGAAGAACAAGAACCTCTTCATTTATCAATGGTAGATATTTGTCTATTTTAAAAGAGAAATTATGCCAACCCGATCTTATCCATTTCCAAACTGTTGCATTCCTTACAAAATCTAGATATCGTTTTTTTGCAGCTTTATTTTTCAATCCTAATAAAATAAGTCTAGCAAAGGGCATCTTTAGGAAGCTTAAAACAAATGGTGGTATATAAAAAAAGAAAAGTAACATTCTTCGTTGAACTTTCCACGATTCTAATGGATCATGAATGGCTATTATTGGAGCAGTAAAATATTTATTAGCTAGTCCCACAAGGATTATAGCGCCACAATAGCTTGTCCCAAATAGAAGAAAATCGCTCTTATCAAGACCTAAATATTTTATTACTTGGGCTAAATCCTTAGCATTTTGATCAATAGACATTTTCGTTTTTCTACGTTTAGTTAAAAATTTACTTGATGATTTTTCTCGTGTTTCCAAAAAATAATATTCACCTTTTTCATACATCACAGTATTGAAATGTCTCCAAGACCAGGGAGAAGTACCAAAACCTGAGACAAAAAGTATTGGTCGTTGAGTTAATGGATTTTTAGGTTTATGATGAAAGACACGCAATTCTGCTCCGTCTACTGGAACATAAATAATCTCACAAACATCTCCTTCATAGAATAATGGTACCTCTCTATTATTCTCCTCAATTAATGAAGAGATACTTTTGATTTGCTCCTGTGATAAAATAATCTCTTCTTTCATTTTAACTATTTATAATTTTATTTCCAAATTAAAAAACAATTCCTTTTCTAAAGCAATTTTATAATTAAATTATACTAATAAACCATAATAATTATCTATAAAATCAATTTATTTAAGAGCTTCATCAAAGATTTTACTGCCAAAAAGTCGAGTAATAGATGCTCTGAGTTTTTCTGTTAATATATTTGATAACTCCAAAGTTATAGAAGGATCTACTTTTAGCATTTTTTTATCGGTAACGTAAATATGAGGGTCTATTTGGAGTGATTTGATAGGTATTCTTTTACTTAAATTATTAAGAACTTTTTCTAACTTGATAACATGTTCATCTAAATTTAATGCCCCTAATTCAATATCTGAAAGATCAATAATTTGATCGATTTTGCTTTCCACTAATTGTATTTCTTTTGTATATCTATCGATATTCAATATTGTGCTCTCGAAATCATTACAATCGATTAGTTCTTTTCGTAATAAATCTATAATATGTCCTGCTTTTAGAAGAATTGTGGAGTTAATATATTGAGCAACAATAACTATCATTACTCCTCCATGTGTTTGCTTGTCCGGTAATCGGTAAATGATATGCAAACCTTCAGATTGAATTGATTGGATAGTCTCATCAATAGCTGACTCTGCGTATATTTGAATTGCTGTGAGGAAACTCATTAGTAAAACATCATCTACTACTATTTTAGAATCATATGTTTTTGAGTATAATTTTAAACCAGCAGAATTTATAACATAGATTCCAGAAATCATTTGCTCAACAATTCCTCATCAATTAATGTCTTCAGATGCAACACACCTGCAATAGCAATTAAGTAATATCCTGTAACAAACATTGAGTCATTATATCCAACAAATTGCTCGTAGATATCATTCCAGTCAAGATAAGAGAACATAATATCTGCCGCAGCAGTGACAACAATACCAATCATGATCATTAACCAAGACACACCAATTTTCCCTTGCCTATATTTAAAGAAAATTAAACCAAGGACAAACAACAAGATGATATCCCAGAATACATAAAAGGTTGATACTGCTTTTTCTAGGAAATTATAATCCTCATATGTATAGATATCATGCGCCAATGTAAAATAGACAGCTATTCCTGCGCCAATAAGTATAACGGACCAAATTATTGTTAGAATAATATTTCTAGGAATTTTCACTGATCTATCCTCAAGTATTAGTGCAACTAACATTATTATATAGCCAACAATCCAGAAGGCATCTGCAAGGGATGGATAAAGATCTTGATGAAGAAAGAGATCAAGTACTGCCCATGTACCTTCAGCTATAGTCATAAAGAAAAATGCTATCCCTAATAAAAACCATACCCTACCGGACTCATTCCTCAAACCATATTTAAAAGCAACAATAATGATAAATATGAAAGCTAACAAGGAAGAAAATGTTGTAGAAAAATTCCCATACCACGAATAAGCATCTTCAGATAAGAGCATTGGTAAAGCAATAATCAATTCAGCAATTGCAAATGTTGTTATTAGACCAATAGAAATATTCAAAGTAAGTGGCATACGGGATTGATAATTAATAAAATTCATCTGTTTAAAATATCTATTTGATAATCGCTGTGATTTCTCAAGAGCATCAGTAGAACCTTTCAATGCATCAATAAATAGGTCGTTTTTTGGTTTAAATGTTGTATTCAAAAATTTATCAAATTTCTTTAATATCTTTTCTTTATCTGAAGAAATAGGGACTATAAGCATCAATAAATTATCTTTATTGGTAGTATCATTATAAGTAAAAACTCTATCGTTCTGTAATTCAACATTTACGATACCACTGGTACCAATGCTTTGTCCCATTTGAGCAATACTACTAATGAGACCAAAAAGCTTGTCTTGCTCAATTGTTTCCACACCAGCCATCTTAAGTGCCTTTTGCGAAGCAACATCTATTAAATGTAAACTGTAATTGCTCATTGTATTTCTAACTGCTCTTTTCCTTGGATTTAATTTTCAATGTATAATTAATTGTTAATTTGTATTATTTTCTAATAACTTAAAAAGATAAGGAAATAGACCATTTCAGCGATGGCAATTTAATTCTCAAACAAATTTTTTTGAGTAGTTAAAATGAAAAGAAAAAGTGGAAAAAAGTAAAAGAACAACTCTTTTACTTAAATTGATTTTTAGATTTAGTTGAAATTATTCCAACAATAGCAGTAATTCCAAAAACAGCTCCTAAAGTGATAAATAAGTTGAAGCCTGGAAAAACACCACTGGTCCAAACTGAAGTAGTAATTAAATCGACTACTAAGGTAACGGAATCATCACAAGCAATGAATTCTGATCCAGCATAATATCCTTTTACTTTGTAAGCTCCTGTCTTTAGTGTGATTTCTGTTTTATAGTCACCAAATTCATCAATAGATAATGTTGCATTGTATTTGTCGTAAGAATTGTCTTTGTTTACAATATTTAAATAGATTAAACGGTCTCCAGGATTTGAAGGCATAACATTAGCTGGTACACCATCTAAGAAACTAAGAGAACCAAAAACATTGAATTTATTTTCGTTTATTATTTCTGCATTGATATCTAATTCGCTTCTATAAACAACTGTAGCTGTGATTGTTACCCCACCATAAGGCATTAAATGAATATCCCCAATGAATACTGGGTCATCTCCAGGAATAACCTCAACACAAGCAATTAAGTGTGCTTCTACTGTATCTGTGAATGCAATGTCAGGACCTGGGATTATTTCTATATCGTATTTTATTTCCTCACCAGGAGCGAAATTAACTATTTCACCAACATTAATGCCAGTAACATTCCAACCGGGCGTAACATCTAAGACATTGATGTAAATGTCTTTGTATTCTTTGAATGGATTAACAATATTGAACGTACCAGTTACTGGACCGAATCGTGAATCTGCTTTTGCATTAGGCATTGGTGCACCTGTGCTTAAAACTTCAAATGTACCGATATTTTCCTGAGCATCGTTGTTTCCTGTGTCATCTTCCGCTATATGTTTGCTAATTATTACTTTTACGCATGAATGAATATCTTGTAAACCATCTGGTTTATCAGCTGTATTATATGATGGTTTCCAAAGAACATAACAAGTACGACTCGTTCCTTTGGGAACATTAACAGTTGCTTCACCAATGTAACCCCAAGAACCTGAATCACCAACTCCTATTGGTTTATTTTCATAAAATGTTACTGTAACACCAGAAGCATCAACATCACCAATATTCCAGATTCGAGCATAGAGTCTGTTATTTTCATTGAGTAAAGGTTCATCACCAATGCCAATAGGATCATCATTGCCATCTCTGTGTCGATAATGACCATACCCATTGACAGGACTATCACACCAAATATCTGGTGTTTCGTATGGTCCCGGATGACCAGGAGGATTACCCCATTTAGTTATCATGAGATCTGAAGCACCATCAGCTGCATTAGTTACTGAAATGTCAAAACCATCGAATGAAAAATCATCAACTGATATATAGATGCCATGTGCAGCATCGGTAAAAGTATCGCCTACATCATAGAGACAATCATTAACTGAAGGAGTTCCGGAATTGCCATCTTGATCTGTACATTCGTCATCGTTTGGTTCATTTTTATCAACTAAATAGATGTAAACACCTTCATCAGGCAACCAAGCATCTTCAGCTTTTTGTTCAATTACTTCAACCATATAGTAAACTGAATCAGAAATTTTGACTTTTAAAGCCTGAATATCCCCATCAATATCCAAATGTCTAGGTCTTACATGGAATGAATCAGACCCTCCAGAAGAAATTACTTCCATATTATTTCCGGTATCAAACCAACCAGTGCCATCGAATAGTTTGCTATAGGTATTCATAGCTGAGGGATACGCTCGAGCCATTAAACTATACCAGCTATCATAATTCTTAGTCCCATCTTTGTTGGAACCATGTGTATGTTGAAGGCCAAATAAATGACCCATTTCATGGGCAGTTCGTCACCAGACAGTTTCAATATCACTACCAGCATTCTCACCACATAGAGTTGCTGCGATGGTAAAAGCTCCTTCATCGGTATTAATATTGATGTTTTGACCAATAGAAGCCCATCCACGCCACCAAGCAGTGTTAATCCAGACGATGACATAATCATAATTATTGAAATTAATATCGCCATCAGCTAAATCAATAGCATCTCTTACGACTGTTTTCCAATCGTTTACTACAAGAGAGCCAGCATCAATAGAACCATAATGATTCCAATTATTACCAAGGTCATACCAACCTTCAACTTGATAATTAATTGAAATAGCACCATCACTAGCGTTGATATAGAATTGGTTAATTGTTTCCATGATATCTTCATGTTGGGGAATTGTCCAACGAGTAACAAGATGATCAGAAGGATGAACACAAATAACAGCAAAATTCTGTGGTCCACGACGATCCATTGTAGTAAAGCTGGATTGTAGGGATTCAATTGATTTCTCAAGAGAAACAGGTACAATTTCAACTTTGTTTGGATCGGTATATGAAAACGAAATGTTTCCAGTATTTTCACTCGATAAGCTCATTGTATAAAAAACCAAAAAATTACTTAAAATTAGTAATAATCCTAAAAATATAACTGGAGTTTTTTTATCCAAATATAATCCTCCGAAGTTTGTTCGGTAATATTTTTAATAATAGTTTAATTTAATTTAGACTTTATAAACACCTTTGTCTTGGCAAAATTGCTGCTCTAGAATTATTTCTTGTCTAACTTAATTATTCTTCTAGTTTATTTTTGGAATTATTTATTAATTAAAATGATATTTGATTATTTTAGGAGGGATGAGTTTGTCTTATTCGTTTGATGATAGGATCGAAGATGAAGAAGAAATATTGCGAGATTTTACCAAGGAATTGCGACCTATTACTTGGGGAATAATTTTCTGCCCAAAATGTGGAGCAAAGAACTCATTTAAGGAAGGAGCTCCAGGAATACAATTAAATTATTTTTGCACTAACTGCAGTACCAGATTAAATGATTATTGGAAGAGTTATGAAAATGGTCAAAGGTCACTTATCAATTGTGAAAATTGCCAACAATTAACTTTCGATATGATGATTTATTGTATCCATTGTGGCGCTAAACAGAGGAAAATCGCTTATAAAGAATCAAAGCAAAAATCAGAAGCCTTAGGACCTAGTCCGCTTGGTAAACCTAATGTAGATGTTCCAATAACTAGTTCCTCGAAAAATTCATGTATGTCTGGTGATTTTGATTTCTGTCAGTGTATTCATAGTTGCGTTTGTTGTTGCGGTGAATCCATTTATTGGGATCCTTGTTTCATAGGATTTATTGTACGATTATTAGTATTTCCTTTGAGAAAAATAAAACAAAGATTCCTTAAATAGGAGGAAAATCTATTTTAAGTAATGAATAAATAATCATTAATTAAGGGTGGGATGACTTGTCATATTCTTTTGATAAAGAATCCAATGATAAAGATGATGATGAAAAAGAAGTTCCATTAATTCTAAGGAGCATTACCGGTGAGGATATTTTTTTACCCCAACTGTGGAACAATGAATTTCTTTGAAGATGATTTTGCTAATATAAATAGAAATTATTTTTGTAAGAATTGTAGTGTTAGAATTAATGTTTATTGGGAGAAGTTTGCTAAGAAACAAATGTCTGTTATTAATTGTGAAGTTTGCAATCAAACAACCTTTGCTCTACCAAAGTATTGTATTTATTGTGGCTCAAGACATTCAACAGGTCTAAGAGAACCTGTTATAGATATTGACCCAGCGTATAAAGAAAGAAGGGAGATGGAATTAAGGACTAATCTTAGACCCACTTATAGTTCTCAAACAATAATCGTTAATAGTACAAAAAGACCGGATACAACTAGAACCAAAAAAATAATATTATGGGTTACTTGTGGTTGTACATTAGCTGGATTAATTTTCTTCATTTTCTTTATAATGGAAGCATGTAAAAACTTAGGATGAAATCTTGAACTGTCTATTATAATGATTGATATTTAAAATAAAAGTAGATTATTAGTTTGAATTATTTATCATCCAAGAGTAAGACATATTTTTAAATTTACAATCGAATTAATTGAACTATGAAAGCTGTTCAATTAATTGAAATTGGTAAAGATTTGGAAAATAGTGAGATACCAAAACCAGAACCTAAAGATGATGAGGTTTTAATACAAATCAAAGCAGCAGGTATCTGCCATTCTGATGTTCATTATAGAAATGGTGTTTCTTCTGTAGGATTTTTGCCTATTACTTTAGGGCACGAAGTTGCAGGAATTATAGAAAAAATTGGTTCAAATGTTACCGACTATCATATTGGTGATCGTGTTTGTGTCAATTATATGATCACGTGTGGGAAATGTTTCTATTGTGTTAGTGGTTCAGAACAATTTTGTAAACATGGTAAAATGATCGGTAAGGATGTTAATGGAGGATATGAAGAATTCCTTGCTGTACCAACTCGAGGTATTTACAAGATACCAGACTCAGTTTCTTTTGAACATGCCTCTGTAATGATGTGTTCAACAGCTACTTCACTTCATGCTCTTAGGAAAACACGATTCCAACCTGGTGAAAGAATAGCAATCTTTGGTTTAGGTGGATTAGGAATATCTGCCTTGCAATTGGCAAAAGCTTTTGGTGCTCTTGAATTATATGCAATAGATATTGATCCTGTAAAATTGCAAAAAGCTAAAGATTTGGGAGCTATACCAATAAATGCCAAGGAAAATGATCCTGTCCAGAAGATAATGGAATTGACTAATAGTGAAGGTGTTGATGTAGCTTTAGAATTGATAGGTCTTAAATTAACATTAGACCAGGGTGTTAGAGTTTTGGCTCGATTTGGACGATTAGGAATGGTAGGAATTACCAAAGAACCTTTTGCTATAAATTCATATGAAGCCATATGTCGAGAAAAGGAAATTATTGGTTGCTCTGATCATTTATTATCCGAATTGCCCTTTCTATTTAAATTAGCAGAACAGGGAAAATTAGATCTAAGTGATGTTGTTACTAAAACTGTTCCATTAGATGCTGAAGCTATCAATAAAGTTCACCACCAGCTAATGGAATTCAAATCAGATTTTAGAACTGTTATAAAACCCTAAAATATTCCAATTTTTAGATTTATATTGAGAATGATATTTTCTCATAATTATGAGAATCGCTTCTCAATATAATGAAAATATTTAAAACTCTTTTTAGAGAATGATAGATAGTAAGTAATCAATAAAAGTGTGAAGAAAAAATGGATAAAGAAGGTTATCGCAAATATCTATTAGAAAAGAAAGTCACAGAAGAAATAATAGAGAAATTCCTTACAAGGTTATCAGATTATCAAACATATCTTGAGAAAAAAAAGCAAACATTAGAGGATATGGTTACAAATAAACTAACAGAATATACTGAGTACCTTGTTAAAACAGAAAACGAAGCTACTATGGAATTTATTCGATCACTATATAATTATGCTTATTTTAAAAGGAGAAATGACATAATTGAAGCTGTTATAGATATTATAGAATCAAGCACAGCGATGGATAATCTATATACTAGAATAGCTGAATGGCATGGAGAAGAAATTAGAGATGAAATTTTCAAAGGATTAACGATTCCACTAGTGGGAGTTCACCCTGAGAAGAAACCCGAGTTCACTAAACGAATACTTAAACGTATTGAAGAAAAACTTGGAGAAGAGAAATTAATCGCTTTAATGAAACCTTGCCTACATGAAGGCTATATCATGTTTAGAGATATTGAGAAAGATCGAAAAGAATACCAAGAAATAGGCATTGATGCTTTTTTAGAAAAAATCACTCAAGAACAAATTCAATCTTTTGAGAAAAATAGAGATGAAGGCACACCAGCCTTTGCTCAAATTGTTGATCAAGAAGTCGTTGATTATGTCAGGAATGATCCAATTTCAGCATTAGGGAAACGAGAAGGGAATGTTATTTATTTAACAAAAATTCCTTATCAAGTCAAAAAATTATTACTTACTAACGATGAACGAATGAAACGGTTTTATGCTTGTTATTGTCCTTGGGTTCGTGGAGCAATAAAGAACGGTACTGAAAAGGATATTTCAAAACATTTCTGTGAGTGTAGTGCTGGTTGGTATAAGGAATTTTTCGAAAAATTGTTTGAGCAACCTGTGTTTATTGAACCTGTCGAAACAGCTCTTACAGGAGTTCCTTATTGTAAAATTGCGGTTCATTTACCAGATAATATAATTATTAAATAAAATGAGTTTTAAATAAAAAAATCCCTTCTATTTGAAGAAGGGAAATAATTTTTCTTAAATGTTAATATTCCTTTTAGTGAATTAAGGAAAGTGCTCTTCTTGAGTTTTCAAAAATGACTTGATTGATTATTTGAATATCAATCCCTTGTTCTATGCAATAAGGAATGAATTTATCATAGAAGATTGCGTATGGTCGCATTTTCTGATCTTTATTTTCCTTCTGAGATTTTTTAACGTTAAAAGAACCTGAATCTTGACCAAATAGAAGTTGGGGAAGTAATTTTTCATTGATTAATCTCTTAATAGCTGGTGGATATTGTTCAAAACTTTCAGCAAAAGCTAGACCATCGAATTGAATCCACATACCCTTTTTTGCATACTCAATAATCATTGGTATATCCATTGAAGCATCTGCATGAACCCAAATAAAATGATCATAAGGCAATTGTTCCTCTTCTAAAATCTCAACTACTCGTTTCATACTTTGGGCTAACCAAACATGGCATTGTATTCGAAAGCCAGTATGTAAACTAGTTTTTATTGCAGATCGGAGAAGCTTATCTTGCAAGGGGAAGATTTCTCCTTCATCACCTAATGCCATTTTGATGAAACCTGGTTTAACTTTAGTTTTTCCTATACCTTGCTCAATCTCTTTAATCCAAAGAGTAGCAATCTCATCGATAGTTTTCTCCCTAACCACCTTTGGTACACAATTTCCTTTAACATCACCACCATCCCAAGCACCAGTACAAGTAATAATGTTCAAACCCGATTTTTTCGAACATTGTTTAAGTACTTCAATATCACGACCAAGACCTTCTGGAGTAGCTTCAACTATGGTTGAACAACCCTTGTTTTTTACATCAATCAAATAAGGTAATACAAAATCAACAACCTCAGATGTAGTGTAGGTTTTTTCTTTTAAATCTGCGCTAATTTGATTCACCACTATATGCTCGTGCATTAATGTTGCACCTAATACTTCTTCTGGAATAGGACCCAATACTGTATTAATCATAATAACAAATCCCATTTAATTTGGTTAAGGATTATCTTTTTCTTAAAAATCATTTAGTCAAATCTTGATTAATTTGTTAACCTTAAAAGTATCACATATATTCTTCAATAGATTATTTTAGTAGTTGTAATGATTCCTCTTTTAGAAAAAAATAAAGAATAAATTGATAATTACTTGGATAAATTGAAGATTGGTTTCTACAATTATTACGATGGAACATTTCATTCGATGGATTAAAGAGGTTAAATCACATTATCCAAACCTTCAGTTAACCAAGTCAGTGTAAAACGACAGAACTGTATTGATTCACGATAGTCATAGTGGCCTTGTTCGAAGAGTATGCATATAGTATAATCGGATAGAACAATTAGATGGGAGTATGCTGAAGGTCCTTCATAAATCAACTTTGAGACATTCCAAGTTTTCCCTTCATCATAACTTATTCTAACAGTTAAATGACCTCGAGAACCTTGAGTAGGGGATGAATAAAGGATTCTATTTCTACTTTCTGATACTACACTGGAGAATCGAATAATTGAAGCCATACACCCAATTTCTGGCAAATCACTGTCTAAAAATGGTTCATTCCAAGTTTCTCCACCATCTGAACTCAAAGCAACATATCGATATGCTTCAGTAGTTCGACAAGAAATGCAAAGGGAACCATTTACTGCTTCAAAGACTTGACATTCCCCACCAAGATTAAGATTAGCACCTTTCTGCCAAGTAGCTCCATGATCATCACTATAAATAACATGTGAACCTCGAGAATCAAAATAGTAGGAAGGAATAATTAAACGACCTGTACTCATTTGAATACCATTACCTGGTCCTGTGCCATATTCCATATCTAATTGGGAAATGGATCCAGAAAGCTCTAGATCTAATTCAACTGTGATTTCTTTTGGAGCAGACCAAGTAGAACCATAATCTGTACTATTCATTACAAAAACTTGTTTATTATCAAAACAATAAGGTAACCAAACTGTTTGCGTATCATTATCAAATACTGGGCAAGGATTCCCTGCAGTATGAGTTCCTTCATCTCTAAGTATGATTATGTCGCTCCAAGTTTGACCTCCATCCGTACTTCTTTTCATTACTAAATCAATGTCTCCCCAATCGAGCATAGCATTTTCTCGAGATTCTATAAAGGAGAGAATTATATCACCAGGTAAAGCAAGTAAAGCTGGTATCCGATAATCTCTTTCAGCTTCATTCTTTACGTATAACGCTTTATAATCAATGCCTTCTGACCATTGGGGATTGAAAAAGGCAAATTTCAATCCAAAAGAACCAAATAACAAAAAGAAAAGTAGCCCTGAAATTGCTAAACCTTTTATTGTTTCAATATCACGTTTCTTAATTTTGAAGACTAATGCTTTTACATCATTAGCTAAGAACATCACTGAGAAAGCAAAGAAGGGTAATGATAAAATTAAAACAAGAAATATCCCCACATAATCGATAACCAAGATTCCTAGAAAGACCATAATAATAAGTAGTAATATTGTTAAGAGGAAATTCCAAACTAAACTAATAATTAGGATAATGGGATTTTCTTTGATTTGAAATTGCTTTTTCTTCACCTTTTCAATTATTGTTAAAGACAAAAATATCAAAGCATTGCTATTTATCAAAATTGAGAATAAAATGAATATCCATATACCTGTATATAAGATTTGGAATTCACCTTGATAAGAACCATTCAAGATCCAAATTACAGCTGTCAAAAGAGCAGCTGAAAAAACATGGGGTATTTGCCAATAGAGCTTCATTTGTTATTAAAAGTATTAGAGTTTAAAAATTTTTTAGGGAAAATAAACCAATCATTTATCCCTTATGTTGTTTATCCAGTGTAATTTACCAAAAGAAAAAGTATGAATATTATTCATATCTTTTTCCTTCTTTTAAGCGATAAAATTAACACTATGCTCGAACCAAAGATTATAACACTAGTTATTGTTGCTACCCCAAAAATCTTAGTTATACCAGGTGTTGGCGTGGTTGGAGTAGGGGTTGGTTCTGGTGGGGGAGTAGTTGGTGGGGGAGGAAGGATAAATGGATAACCGGTGTCAAAACCTGCTAATGTCATAAATCCTAGAGCTAAAGTTAAATTATGTTCATAACGAATGATATATGGATTGCACCAGATCCCTAAGTTGCTAAAAATAGGGCAATCAATAATAGAAGATGTACTATTGTAGATTAAAGCATTCATTACATTTCTATCCATAGCATATGAAATAGCTTTTCTAATTGCTAAACCTTTACTTATTGAAGGATAATCCTCACAAGGAGTTCTGTCACCTATATTCAATCTGGTTTCTCGCATATTGTAACCGAAAAAGTTCAATACTCCCAAAGGTTTTGATTGAACTATAAAATCAGGATCAGTAGTATAGGGATCTATGATATCAACTAACCCAGTTACTGGTAAAAGATCAATCGTACCACTTTCAAATTCATTCATAGCATTTTCTAAATCAGGTATGATCTTTATCCTTAGCTGATCTAAGCCCCCTGAAAAATCACCAAAACGATTTACCCAATCCAAATTTGGATCACTAGTAATGCTATTATCTAACCACCAACAATCGGGATTTGTTGTAAGAGTAGTTTCCACATCTTCTGTGTAATCTGTAATTTCAAATAAACCAGTTCCAAAAGCATTGGTTGCGAAAGTATTCCAGGATGGATGGAATTTATTTGGAGTAATTCCATCGGTTAATTGAGTTTGGTTCAAGTAGTGTTCTGGTAAAATTCTGGTTGCTAGAGCTGGTAAGGATGGAGCATAACTTTGTGCACCTGGTATGGTATCATCTGCATCAACATAAATTTTCATGGTGTAATCATCAACGATTTCCATATCGGAAATCCAATCCCATAAGTGGACATCATAGGAAACATATTTCCAACAATAAAGTGTAAAGTAGACATCTTCAACATCTAAATATTCGTTTGTGAATAAAGCGCTTGGGTCATCTTGCCATTTAATGCCTTGTCTTACAACAATTTCAATTGTTGTATCATCTATGTATGTGTAACTTTCAGCCAAGTGTGGCCAAACGCTTAAGTCAGCATCATACCAAATAAGAGAATCTAAAACAGCGTTACTAATTCTTAACGATGAATTATCATCTTGGAACAATGGGTTCAAATCAGACCAAGCAGAATCAGATATAACTACTTCGGTATTATCAAGTTGTCCCAAATGAGTACCATCCCAGAACATTTTACCCCATGATTGTAATAAGTCTTTGTCAAAATCATAACCTTTTAGATTAGCCCAATGAGCACTATATTGTTTTGTATCAATGGTAGGTTGACAAGGCAATATTTTATCCATGAGATATTGTTCCCAAGCCCAGTAGTGTTCTACACGTTCTTCTGAGTTGGGAGGCATAATGAGTTTTCCTTGTTTCATATACCATTCATTTATACCGTTATCAAGGTCATCATCCCAATCCATGCTGGTATGATAACCAAATAAATTAAGTGAACCATTTTCGTTATAGACACCAGTAAAGTCTGGATCCGCACCGCATCCAGTTAGACCGACATAACCACCACCTACGGATAAACCGACATAACAAATATCGAAATCTCTAAAGGAAATCAATTCACCTACAAAAACAGGCCAATCTTGAATAATAACATCAAGGTTTATACCAATATCCACTAATTGATCTTTTAACACATAAAGAAAATTAGGTCGAATACCGTTATCATTAGTTTTTGCAACCAAAGTGAAAAAAGGATCAAGACTATGAACTTGATTATAGTCAATATTTACTATAAAAGAATTAAAAAGAAGAAACATAACACAGGCTGGTACAAAAATTGATTTTTTATTCCTATCTAACATATGGGAATAAACTCCTTTTTCTTTTATTATTTATTGAAATATATCTTCTAAAATCTATAAATTTTTCTAATTATTAGACTATCCTTGTATAAGGGTAATAAAAAAGAAATTATTCAATCTGACAGTCGACTTAGTGAAATATAACTAAATTAAGAATAAAATTCACTAATTAAAGATGAAAAATATTGATTATAATTTCAATAGAAAAAAGTTAGATACTCTTAAAAAACTCATTGCTAGTATTAATTCAGAATTGTAATATGAGAATCAAAAGGATAGATCCTAAAAATACTATTCAATTACGTCTCTGTAGAACATTAGCTACAGAAAATTATTTAGATAATTTAGTTTTACTTGGAGATCTCTATAATCCATGTCTAAAGTTAAGTCGGATTTTTGGACTATATGATGAAACAAATGAAATTCAAAATTTTTTTGTGATTTTTGATGGTTTTGCAATGCCATCAATTGTTTTACCTGTTAAAATGAATAACCAACAATTCAATTTAGTAAAGGATTTCTTGGTTAATGTTTTACCAGAAGAATTCTTTATTTTAACCCTAGAATTGATTGAAAACGATTTGTTAAGTCATTTTAAAATCAATTATTGTAGTGTAGATAATTGCATGATCATTAAAGATAAAGAAAAGCGTCCTTTGCTAAACGAACCAGTTAGAAAAGCAACAAATAAGGATTTAGAACGAATTAATGAATTTTATAATGAAACTAAAGCAAATCCTTGGAATCCCATTCAATTTGAAAGTGGATATTATCATTTTATAGAGTCTGAAGGTAAAATTGTTGCTTGTGGTGGAACTCATTTTGAAACACCAAAATTAGCTCAAATTGGTAATATCTATGTTCAAACGGAGTATCGTCGAAGAGGATTTGGTGAATTATTAACATTAGCAATCGCTCGAGAGATTCTTAGAAGGAAAGAAATTGCTACATTATTTGTCAATCAAGAAAACATTCCTGCAAAAAACCTCTACCAAAAATTAGGTTTTAAACTCTACAAACCAGCAAGACTCTTTTTTTGTAATAAAAAGTAGTATAATGATTTTAGTTAAAAAAATAATTTAATTTTTTTAGGAAAGTATTATTGAATACAAGTATCAATATTAGTGATGTTATTAAAAAAAGTAATGTGGGAATAATTATTGATAAAAATATGATTAATTGTAAATAAGAACATCTATATCCTTATTTAAAAGATGATAAGGAGCATTATACTACATAATGTTTTTTCAGGAGTTATTAAGTTTTGAATGAAATATTAAGAACAATTCATAATCTAAGATCTATTAGGAAATTTTCTGAAAAGGAAATTTCAAAGGAAGAGATAGAGAAAATCTTAGAAGCAACTCTAAGAACAGGCAATTCTGGTAATAGACAAATCTATTCCATTATTGTAGTGGATAATAAAGAAATACTCAAGGAATATTTTTACTCTGCTAATAAAGCACTTGTTTTTTGTATTGACTATAATCGTTGGTTTGATTGTGCAAAACATCTTGGTTATTCTCTTGTTGTTGGTGATATTAGAGGATTTATTATGGGGGCTATTGATGCTTCATTAGCTTCTCAAACTGTAACAATTACTGCAAAAGCTATTGGTATTGATTCCTTAATCACTACAAGTATTTTCAGAAAAGATTTGAAACATTTATATGATGTGCTCAAACTACCTGAAAAATATTGTTTTCCAATAATTGGAGTTTGTTTAGGATATCCACAAGAAGAATCCGGATATCTAAAAGGACGAGTTCGTAAAGGAGTAATTCATTATGGTCATTACTATAGATTAACTACTGAAGAGCTCGATGAATTGATCAGTGAATATGACAATCCAGATAATCATTTTACTACAAGAACAATTGACGATTTTATGAAAGAAGGTACAAAAGGATACTTAGATGATTATTTCAAAGGTTGGGATGGTTCATTTAAAGAAGAACAAATAATAGATTGTTATGAGACATTACAAAAAAGAGGTTTTCTTGATATTCAGAAGTATATAAAATAAAGTAATATCTAGCAAAAATAAATCATTGATTAATCTCAAAGAATAATAATTTTTCTTAGAAGAAATTTTTAATCATAAATGAAATTCATTCGGTTATACAAAAACCAAAGTTACTTTAGTTAAAAAAAGATTTTCCTGAAGGGTTACAAGAACATTATTCTAGATTATACATTAAAAAAATTTAAACACTCTCTTGGTGTACACTACAAAGCACTAGGTGATATAATGAAAGTTTACAAGATTTTGCCACCACCAACAGGAAAAGGTTATACAGAAAAAATGGAAGAAATACTCAATAATAAAGCAAGAGAAGGCTGGGTACTTCATACACTTTTGGATTGGGCTATTGTTCTTGAAAAAGAAATCAAAGAATAACCTATTCTTAAAATATTTCAGATGTGGAAAAACAATTCATCTATTTCTTTTTTTGATAAAACAATCTAATAGTGGTTATTTTGAACAAACCTTCAATTATTTTCACAAGTAGCTGTAAACAAAGATTATTAAAAAAAAATAAGCTAATACTTAGACATGAACGAGTTTAATATAGATTTAGACGAACAAAAAGAACCGAATATAGCAAGAATGGAAAAAGATTATAGTAAAGGAATTTTGGTTGGTACATTAGGATTATTGATAGGAACGTTTGTTATTTATTTCGTTTATACGATATTGTTTACTAACCAATACCAAGATGGATTCATTGAGCTGTATGTTCAATCAAAAACAGATACACTCTATAACACAGTCCTATCTTCATTTGGGAATATGAGCAATATTCTATTTTTAGTTGGTTTTTTTGCTCTAGGAATAGGTATTATTTTATTGCAAAGTAAACTTGTAGATAAAGGCAAGAAAGCTTTGAAAGCAAGTGGGATATTTGCTACTTTATCGGTGTTATTTGGAATAGCAGCAGTCTACATAATAAATTTTAGAAAATACTACATAGATATAGATCCAGGATTAACACCTTTAGAAAAATTGCTATTAAAAATAGTAGATGAATTAATAATAGCCATGGGACCTATAGCGAACCTAGGAAAGTTCCTATTCGTTGGAATCGCTTTAGTGATTTTAGGATTTATTAGCAAGAAGTTTGAAAGGAAAGAATCATTCAAACAGCGAAACATGATAACACCGCTATTCTTTCTAATGTTAATATTATTGTGGGCAGGATTATTGATAGGTGACTATGTATTAATTGAGAATTACACCTCAAGTCAGGAAGAACTATTGAGAAGTATGTTCCTAACTACAAATATAACACAAACTGTCTTTGCATTTAGTGGAATAGCTACATTTACAGAGATAATGATAAGAATAACAAGAGTGAATTAAAAACGTAGAAAGCTTGAACCTATAAAAGCCAATAAAATGGTTCTGCCTCTTACTGCTAAAGGATATACTAACAAATAGAAGAAATTCTGCAGCAAAAAGTAAGTGAAGGTTGGAAAGTTCATACACTATTGGATGGGTTATGTTCTTGAAAAAGGATCTAAGAGTAACTCATTCTTGGTGCAAAACTAAATGATAGGAAAAGGATTGGTTCTTAACTCAAATAAGAACCACAGCTATTACAGTAGCGATCATCAGGTTTTACAATTGAGCCGCAATATGTACAGTAAACATGTTCTTTTGGTATTTGTTTATCTTTGTATTTTTCTTCATGTTCTGGTAATCCTGAGGAAGACATTGGAACAACAGCTATTGGTAGCTCACCATCGATTTCAAAAACCAACACATCGCCTGTCTTAGGGTCGAATGAAGCTTTAAGTCTTCCTTCAGCTCGTAAATTGACAATTGTAGCTTGTGTTTTCTTTTCAGATAATTTTAACTCGGAGGATAATTGTGCTATACTAACTCGTTCATATGATTTTAATGCCCCAAGAACTTTTGCCTGATTATAGCGAGAGGTAAGCACGCTAGTAATTCCTGAAGCGATCAATACGAAGCCAATAACACAAATACTGCTTGTAAATGTTAAATCAATATCTTTAGCGTATTTGAAATAGATAATTAATAAACCCCATATCAACATTGGAATACCAAAGATGAATAGCAATATCTTACTGCCAATAAAGGCTTTTTTTTGTTTGTTCAATTATCTACTACCTTCTTTTATTTCTACCTAAATTAGTATTAACTATTTATTATATTAAATTCTAACATTTAGAAATTAAAACTGCTCTTCAGCTTTTATAAGATTATGAGAATACGATAGAGATTACAAATCAAATTGGCAAATTAGCAGCATTAGGTTTTGAATTGAACTCTCAAGATTTAAATTATAATCATTTGTTTAAAGCACATACGGAAATCTTACGTGAAGATTTATCCAAATTAGTTTTGAGGATTTTTGTAGAAATATTTGATTTAATTGTTACAGAGCTTGAAATAACTTTTGACTATTAGACTTCCTTTATATTACTTGATATTAACACAAGAAAAGGATTAAAAATCTCGAAAACAAATGGTACTTATGGCAGAGATGAATTCTTTACGCAATACAAAGATTTTCGGATGGACTATCTTCAGTTTTAATGCGATAGTAGGAATACTAAGTGTAATTTATTTAACTATACAATCATCTGGAGTTTTCGGAAATGTGGTTGGAATTTTCATCATTAGCAATCTTTCAATCACAATGATCTATTCGCTCTGGCTAAGCCACCAACTAAGAAAAACAACAAAACAAGGACATCGATTAAATCGCTTATTTTATGGTTATTATGTTGGAATAATTGTAGCTGTGATGTTTACTTTTTTGGCTGGGTTCATTGGGTTTAATGATGTAGTTTTAGTTAATATTGGATTAGGAGTGTTATTGTATGGAGCCAATTTTGGAATTGTGATCTATGGTGGCGTCTTAGGACTTATCCCTGCTATCTCGAAAAACTATAATTTTAAGTCGACATCGCCCATTCCAGAAGAGTTAGTTTGGAACAGAAGCAGCAAAGCTCAGAAACGAGTGTGTTGGCTGAAAGGAGCGATAATTATCATTTGTACTTTTGGGATAGTTATCGGAGGGTTGGCATGCTATTCAATGTTCTTCGGTCTCCGAGGAAGGTTCAGGTTTTATATGATTAAAGTATTTGCAGGACAAGCAGCACTTTTTATTGGACTAGTCATCCTCAGTTTCGCATTCATACTTATCAAAATAACTCTCTCCATTTCTGGAAAACTAAAACGAATTCCTATGAGCTCCTTGGTCATCTTAGGGATTGTTATTTCAGGATTTTGCTTCGTCCCGCTTGGATTAACACCAAAATTTGCGCAAGAGGCAGATGAAGCATTTTCTGCCAGTTTTAATCCGGTCTTTTCTGAGGATTGGAAGGCAGTTATTGAAAATTCGGGGTATGCTGATGCCTTTCTCCAGTCACCCTTCTCAGTTGGAGGATATTTTCTTGGACCACCCACGTATGATTGTATAGTGAAAAAAGATGTGGTATACTTAGACGGAGCTTCGAGTAATTTTACGGTGGATGAGAATGTGACGTTATATTTTGACGCTTATCTTCCCCCCAACGATTCTGATTCCCTACCAGGAAATCGTTCAACTTTGATTAGAATACATGGGGGTGGTTTAACTATTGGGGATAAGGGGTTAGGAAATATACTCACCATGAATCGTTATTTTGCAGCGCAGGGTTATTGCGTATTTGATATCCAATATGGATTGAATAATGGTCCTGAAAGTATGGGAATTCCCATTATTACACCATCTAATGTCTTAGGGAATTTCACATTGGATGACATGATGCGCCATATTGGAGTTTTTACATTCTATTTGGAGGATCATAATACAGAGTATGGTGCGAATCTCGATTCGGTGTTTATATCTGGAGGTTCCTCTGGAGGCCAATTAGCATGTGCAACTGCACTCAGTATAGCCAGTGGTAATTATACTGAGACGTTTAGTGCAAACTATACCATAAAAGGAATTATTCCATATTATCCAGCAAATAATGTCTCCATGAGCTTTGCACAACAATCTAAACCCGAATGGAGAAATCCGGAATTATTGGTAAATAATCAGAGTCCCCCATGCCTAATCTATCAAGGGGATCAAGATCACCTTATTTTACGATCCCGATCATTGGAAAATACCTATTTAACTCAAGGTAATGCAGAAGTGTGTTTGTTGATTTTTCCGCTTGCTGGTCACGCAAGCGATTTATATTTTCCGGGATATTACAATCAGGTGTTTTTATATTATATGGAGAGATTTATGTTTCTCTATCACTAATTTTTTCAAGTTAGCATTCTCATCAATTTACTCAATCAATGATTAAATCATATCATAGTTTAATGATTGAGTAAGAAAAAACGGTTACAACTCACACAAGAAAAATTTCAAGAGTTGCATAAGCCTTATTTTAAATCTACAACAGAGAAAAAAACACAAACACTTACACACTTGGCTTTCATTCAAGATTAGAAGAAATATTGTGAGAGTGTTCAATCTTTTGATAAACTAAGAGCATTCCTTCAATAATTAAAGATAATATTAGAGATTGAGTTCTGCAAAAGCTCTAATAGGCATTGCAGCTGTATTTTTAGCTTTGAGTGGTACAGCAAAAAAACGAAATTCTTTACTAAGAAGATTTTCTAAATTTGTCAAATTTTCAACAATAAGAATATCCTCTTGTAGAAGCTTGGTATGAGCAGGTCTGTAGAGATTATGAGAATCATCAATATTGAGAGTGTCCACACCAACTAGCTTAACTTTCTTGGAAATAAGAAAATCAATTATCTCCTCAGAGATAAAGGGATAATCATAGTATTGATCAGTACCCCAATAATAACTCCAATTAAAATTGAATAAAACAGCCATACCTGTAAGGTTTTTTGTAGCAATAGTTTTGGTGATGATATTCAGACCAATCATTTCATGGGGATTATAATGATGAAGAGCTATAACAATTCCAGGAAGAATAACTTCATCAAGAGTAATCTTGCTGATATCTCTTTTATCAGGAAAACGATGAAAGGGGGAATCAAGATATGTACCCAATGAGGTTTGGAATGACATTTGAGTAATCTCAAAAGAAGCTTTTCCTTGGTATATTGCTTTTGAATCTTCATGTTTTAAGAATGGTTTTATTTGGGCTGTATAATTAATAATTGACTCAGATCCTGTTTTCATCTTGAATCCGGGCATTCCATCCTCAAAGGTATGACTTAAATCTACAAATTTCATATTTAACAAGTATCCTTTATTGCTATAAAAAAATGATGGAATAATTATTCCACATTTCACTCTACCATATTAAAATATTGAAGAAAAAACAGGCCCAACTCACACAAGAAAAATTTTATAAGATAAGTGAACAAGAAGGACTAGAAAAGCAAACAAAAAAGGATTCAGCACCTGCTAGTGTATATACACATAGACCTGAAGCATGGGCAACACCAATATTAGAACCAACTTCTAACCCATTAAACAACCCTTCACAGAAAATGAATGTACTTTGTCAATATTGTGGATCAGTGAATGAGTTGGATAGTGAATTCTGTGGTAGTTGCGGAGCTGAGAGAACATAACTCATTCTCAGCAATTCTTTTTTTTATTTAGGAAGTTTAATGATGGAATCTTTTTCTAGATGTTCAGGGGAAAAAATAGAGCTCAAGTATTGTAGGATATTAGGTTAAGCAATTTATGAGTCTGTTGTAGACGAGCTACGATAGGTATTTCCTCAGGACATTTACCTTCACACTCGTAACATTCTATGCATGCTTCAGCATTTTTTCCA
>Ga0307378_10002678_pt1 | contig 26863 bp, 24 predicted proteins | sample UN1MG_FD_202238 | JGI IMG/M metagenome (GOLD analysis project Ga0307378, IMG submission 202238) | Soil microbial communities from Risofladan, Vaasa, Finland - UN-1 | ecosystem: Environmental > Terrestrial > Soil > Coastal area > Acid sulfate soil | place: Finland: Risofladan, Vaasa | collected...
TACCATGCTCGATCCTTTCAGCATACTTATGTACTGCAAGTATCTAAAAAATGTCGAGCCGCATAAACAAATAAGTATAACTTTTTTGGTTCCGGCTTCGCCGGGTTAGGATATGAGAATAACCAGACGGTTCAAAAGTTATTTCCTGCATGGATTAGCGGTATTATTGCCGAGCATCCTTACTATCTGGTTATTCGTCTGGGGCTATACTTTCATCCAGGAAAAGATCAGTATCCACATCAATCGAGGACTGGTCCACGTCATCGCCCTGGTTGCCAACGAACGGGTCGAGATATCCCCAAAGGAGGTCAGGGCGTATCTTTTGAATATTAAGCCTGAGCTCAGCGACAACGAAAGCGAATTGGAGATTCATCTCAAAAGACCCGAAATCTGGCGTAAAGCACGCATTAATCAGCTCAAAAAGACCCTTGCAAAGACGTGGATCGATGGCCCCGGTTCATTCGCGGGCTTTCTTGTCGCAGTTGTCGGAGTCTGCATACTCGGGGCGCTGCTGGCAAGCTATGTCGGAAGAGGCTTATTGCGTACGGTCGAAAAGTTTATGATGAATACACCCATCCTCAGGAATGTATTTCCTTATGTTAAGCAGGTGACTGATTTTTTGCTTACGAATGAAGAGCAAAAAAAGCTGTTCTCAAGGGTTGTTGCGGTAGAATATCCACGCAAGGGTATCTGGTCGGTAGGTTTTGTTACGGGCTCCGGACTTGAGAAGGTCATAAGAACCGTAAGGAGAGAGTTTCTTACTGTTCTTATACCTACTTCGCCAACGCCATTTACCGGTTTTGTGATAACGGTTCAGAAAAGGCAGACTATAGACTTGGATATGACGATAGAAGAAGCGTTAAGATTTATCGTAAGCGGCGGGGTTATAACCCCGGGTAACGAGCAGGCAATAGCTGCCTTGCCAAGAACTGATTCGGGAACTCAAGAATAAAATGTATTTTACAGAAGTTTCTGAGAAAATAATTAAGGAGAATGATTTTGCTTTTTACAATCAGCGGTAAACATATCGAAATAACAGAAGCTATCAGAAGGCACGCACAGGAAAAAACTTCCAAGCTTCCCAAATACTATAATAGCATAAATCAGATTGAAGTGGTTATAGACGGCAGCCAGGGTAGTAATGCAAGCGTGGAGATAATTGCACGGGCCGAGCACAGCAAGATTTTCGTTGGTACCGAAACGGGCACTGATGCTTATCGTTGCATTGACATGGCTGTCCATAAGCTTGAGCGGCAGCTAAGAAGAGTAAAAAGCAGGGAGCGAGATAACAAACACTCGAGCAGTTCAGAGCTGACGTAGATAGTGTTTTTGTGATATTCTGTTTTATCGTTTTTTAATTTGGCCGGTTAGGCTGTTAAGGATGAGTGCGGTAAAATGAAATTCTTCGATTTTGTCTGTTTTGAGGCGACAATCCCGGAACTACAGGCGAGCGACCGTGATGGTGCAATAGTAGAGCTTGTTTCATCGCTTGTTGAAGCTGGCAAGCTCAAAAAGGGTAAATGTACAGAGATTGTCGACAAAGTGATACAAAGAGAAAAGGAAGCCAGTACCGGGATGGGCAAAGGTGTTGCTATGCCTCACGTAAAGCACGACGCAGTTAAAGATGTGGTTACTGTGGTTGGGCTGAGCAGTGCCGGTATTGATTTTTTAGCTTTGGATAAACAGCCGGTTTATTCGGTAATACTGTTAATCAGTCCTGTGGACAATCCCGACAAACATTTGCAGGTGATGGAAAGTATCTTTAAGCACTTGCAGAAGGAGAAGTTCCGCAAATTCCTCAGGCAGTGTCGCAGCTCTGAACAGATTGAAGACCTTCTTAAAGAGGCTGATGAAGATCCATCTTTATAGTAATGATTTATTGGTATAAGTTGAAGGAACGTAGTCTTAGAGATGCAAGCAGAGCAAGATTCATTGGGAAACGTTGTCTATGAGGCGGAACTCGAGATAAAAAACACGGATGGACTGCACATGCGCCCTGCGATGCAGTTTGTTGATATCGCAAACCGTTTTGACAGCGAAATTTCTGTCAGCAACGGCGAAACTAATGTCGATGGTAAGAGTATTATGCAGATTAGTATGCTCGCAGCAACTTGTGGGACAAAACTAAGAATTAAAGCTGAGGGACCGGATGCCCGGGAAGCAATTAATACTTTGCGGGTGCTTGTGGAGGAGAAACATTTTGATGAGCCAGAACCAAAAAAGTAGCGGACAGCGGATTTATACCGAATAAGTGAAGTAAACTATGGAAATAAAAAAGGGCATAGCTGTTTCGCCGGGCATTTCTATCGCCAAGTCACTGGTTATTGATGCCGAAGATTATCGTATTCCGCGTCGATCAATAAAGCCTTCACAGAGAATGACAGAGATTCAACGTGTCCGAAATGCCTTTAAAGATGCGATTGGCGAATTAACTCAGCTTGAGGCGGCACAGGACCAGCCCGAGGGCAGTAAGATAAAAGACATTTTCGCCGTGCATCTGCGTTTCCTTCATGATAGAAGCCTGCGAAAAAAGATAACGGATTTAATCCATTCGGAATTGGTAACGGCGGAATATGCTGTATCTACAACTCTTCGTCAAATAGCGTCACATTTCACTAAGGAAAAAGATACCTATATCAGCGAAAGAGCCGCTGACATTTACGATATGGAAAGGCGTCTGCTCAGACAACTGCTCGGCAAAAAACGCAAAGATATCGGGAATCTGAAAGAAGAGGTTGTGGTTGTTGCCCGGGAATTGAGCCCGACCCAGACCGCAGGCTTCAACAGGAAATTCGTCAAGGGCATCGCCAGCGATGCTGGCGGACGAACAAGTCATGCTGCTATTGTGGCCAGGTCGTTAGGCATCCCGGCGGTAGTGGCTTTGGAAGACCTTACTGAATACGTTATGGGAGGGGATACTGTCATTGTTGACGGCAATCGCGGCATCGTTATTGTCAATCCGGACGAGCAAACGGTCCAGCAGTACCGGGAGTATTCAAAAGAGTACTTAGAGCTTGAGCACAGACTTGGTACGATAAGAGAAAAACCCGCTGTGACACGCGACGGCACCAAAATCACATTATTGGGCAATATTGAATTTCCGGATGAAGCCGAGGTCGTTTTGGAGAAAGGAGGTGCCGGCGTCGGCCTTTACCGCACCGAGTTTCTGTATCTAAACACCGACACTGAGCCGACCGAACAAGACCATTATCAGGCGTATGCACGGACTATACGGGTGCTCGGCGACCGGCCTGTAGTGATAAGAACTGTGGACCTTGGGGCGGACAAATATACTCAAAGCAAGCGTTTTGCGCCAGAGCCGAATCCGTTTTTGGGCTTGAGGTCCATAAGATTCTGCCTGCAGAACCTTATGATGTTCAAAACGCAATTGCGTGCAATCTTGCGGGCCTCGGTCCTGAGTGACGTCAAGATTATGTTTCCGCTGATAACAAATCGGCAGGAGCTGATGCAGGCAAAAATGATTTTGCACGATGTTATGGAAGATCTCGGTGAAGAATCCATAGAGTATAATCCGGACATCCAGGTAGGCATTATGATTGAGACACCGTCGGCGGCTTTGACTGCTTATACGCTCGCAAGAGATGTCGATTTTTTCAGTATTGGAACAAACGACCTTACTCAATACACCTTAGCTGTTGACAGGGGTAATGAATTGGTCTCGACGTTGTATTCTCCGGCGGACCCTGCTGTGCTCAGGCTTATCAGGACCGTTACTCAGGATGCGCATAAGTCACAAATAGACCTTAGCGTTTGTGGCGAAATGGCCTCTGAGCCCGAGTACATTATGCTGCTGTTGGGGATTGGGATTCGAACGCTCTCGCTTACCCCGCCGATGATACCGGAAATAAAGCAGATTATTCGCTCGGTCACGATGGAAGACTGCAACAAAGTGGCCAGAAAAGTGCTTAGTATGAACTCTGAAAGGCACATTTCAAGCTACCTCCGCGACGCCGCAAGAAAAATCCTGCCCGAGGCCTTTTGAGACGCTGATTGCAAATGTTGAGTAGATTGTTTTGATTTGGGGCGGGTATTGTCCCAACACACAGGGGGGTATGCAATTCAAATGGCCGGGTTTAGCCGTTTGACTGGTTGGAACGAGTCTCGCGACAACGCCTTCCTTTTGACCGAAGCGATGGATAGCATTTCTTAAAAGTAGGCTTAGGCAGTTTTTTATTGACTTTCAAAAATAATAATGTACAATAATAAGTTTTCGCAACAAGGATTAAACCACTTATCGAATAATCTCTAATTTCTTTTGAGAATTTTTTATGTATTCAGATTATATTCGTAATGTAGCTATCATTGCCCATGTCGACCACGGCAAGACGACGCTGGTGGATCAGCTTCTGTACCAGTCCGGAATGTTTCGGACCGAGGAGCTTGACAAGTTGGCGGGCGGCGAGCATGGATTGATTATGGACTCGAATCCATTGGAGCGGGAACGCGGCATTACAATCCTCAGTAAAAACTGTGCGATTGACTATGTGGATTCCGAAAACAATGAATATAAAATCAATATCATCGATACGCCCGGGCATGCCGACTTTGGCGGAGAGGTCGAGCGCGTCTTAAAAATGGCGGACGGCGTGCTGCTTTTGGTCGATGCGTTCGAAGGCCCGATGCCGCAGACGAGGTTTGTTTTGAGCAAGGCGCTCAAACATAAAATACGCCCGATAGTCGTGATCAATAAGGTGGACCGTCAAAACAGCCGGCCGGATGACGTTGTCAATGAAGTGTTCGATTTGCTTGTTCAGCTCGGTGCCGACGATGAGGCGCTCGACTTTCCCTGTGTTTATGCCTCGGCAAAAGAGGGCTGGGCCACGATGGATCTTGCAGCACCCACTGACAATATGCATGTGATTCTCGATACCATTATACATAGTGTTCCTCCGCCTGCAGTCATCCCTGATGCCCCGCTGCAAATGCTGGTTACCAGTCAGGAGTATTCCGATTATGTGGGCAAAATAGCCATCGGCAGAGTGTTCGCCGGTCAGGTCACCGAAGGCCAGCGAGTTACTGTCATTGACAAAGAAGGGTTCCATACACAACAAAAGGTGATGCAGATTCATCAGTTTGACGGTCTCGGCCGAAAACGGGTTTCAAGTGTGCAGGCGGGGGATATCTGCGCGATATCAGGACTGGACCCGGTGGATATTGGAGACACGATCGCCTGTGCGGATCAGCCCTCAAGGCTTGCGGTTATCTCCGTGGATGAGCCGACAATGACAATGACGTTCAGAGTCAATGACGGACCTTTTGCCGGCATGGATGGGAAATATGTCACCGGCAGGCAGATTGGAGAGAGACTCGAAAAAGAGCTCCAGCACAATGTTGCCCTGAGGGTTGAGGCGGGACAAACACCGGAAGAATTCCAGGTCTCAGGCAGGGGGCTGATGCATCTTGGGATTTTGCTGGAGAATATGCGGCGAGAAGGTTATGAGATTTGCGTGGGCAAGCCAAATGTTATTTTAAAAGTGGTGGACCAAAGGCGACATGAACCGATCGAGTTGCTTGCAGTGGATTGCCCGCTGGATTGCCAGAATTCCGTGATGAATCTTCTGGGAGACCGCCGAAGTGAAATCTTGAAAATTGATGCCAAGAGCGGTGCGAGCGATTTTATTCATATGGAATTTATGATACCTTCGCGCGGCCTGTTCGGTCTTCATACCAGGATGATGAATGCTACTGCCGGCAGGGCGGTGATGCATCATACCTTTGAGAGATATGAGCTGATGCGAGGAGCGATACCACAGCGTAAGGCAGGCGTGATGGTTGCCACCAATACCGGGCAAGTGACAGCTTATGCACTGGATGCCCTGTACAACCGGGGGATCTTCTTTGTTAAGCCGGGGGAAAAAGTGTATGAGGGGCAAGTCATTGGCGAACATTGCAAGGATAATGATATTTCTGTCAACGTGGTCAAAAGCAAGCAGCTGACCAACGTTCGTGCGGCGGGTAAAGATGATGCGGCAAAAGTCAGACCGGCAAGAAAAATGAGTCTTGAGTTGGCAATGGAGTACATACAGGCCGATGAGCTTGTCGAGATTTGTCCAGGCTCGATTCGCATCCGCAAACGGCTTTTGAAAGAAGTGGACAGGCGACGAGAAAGCCGAAAAACTGTTACTGTTTAATATTGAATCCCGATAGAAATAATCGGGACAGGCAAGTAATTCGGACGGTGAAGCGTGACAACAAATCCTTCTTGATAGCATCCCTAACCCTCTCTTCCTCCGAGTGATTTCGCCCAGCTATCCGGAATCCATCGGGCGAGCCGTTTTTTAACTGTTAAATAATCGGGATTCGCTGCAAGGTTCTCGAACTCGTGCGGGTTTTCTCAGGCCTTGTAAGAGGAAAACTTGATGACCGCAACGGTGCAGGCCAGCAGGGCTCAATAAGCTGTGTCACAGGTCGGCGAAGATTTGCAGAAGGTATCAAGATAAGACATCATGACACCTGGGTTGGTTTTGTAAAAGTCACAATCATTCGTATCATCGGCAATGATAAATAAAACATTCGGGCGTATCTTCGTTTGCTTGCATTTGAGCTAATCGATAAATACGTGAAGTTTTTTTGTGCATAGGTTCAGCGAATTCTTTTATATTTGCATAATGCGTCAAAGTCTAAATCAGTCTGGAGATAATCTCGGTGGCCTTTTGTGCTCCATCTGTGGGGACAGGTAAATAGTCCACTTCGCTGCCGATTGTTGATATCACCTTTTCAGCCAGAGCGACAGATGTAGTTTCTTTATAGCTCATTCTGATCCCGGCCTTATGTCTTGCCAGTTGTTCGGATACATGAACTTGTTGCTCAAAATGGCCCTCCAGCGGGAAGTATAGGAACGGTCGTTTTAGTGCCGTTAATTCGAGTGTCGTAGTACCACCTGCCTGAACGATGGCCAAATCAGAGGCTGCAAGATATTTATAGAGACACGGGACATATCCCTTCACTTCCACGCCCTCCGGGACCTTCATGGCTCTTTTTTCGAGGCGAGGACCGCATACTACCAGCATTCGGACATCAGGAATCTCTTTACGCACAATAGGGTAAGCCTTGCAACAAAGATTTAGCAACTCTTTGCCCACAGCAGTACCGCCGATCGAACATACGACTAAAGGTTCCTGGCCGTAACCAAGCTTTGTTTTTACTGAGGAACTATTGACGTAATCGGCTGGATTAAAAGGCAATACATACCCGACAAACTGTAAGAACTTTTCGGCAAGTTTGCGCCGATTAGGCATTAGAAAGCCAAGTGGCTTATCTGCAATATCCTGGGCTTCGCCTATGAAAAGGGCGGTATTCATTGGCCGTGAAAAGAAACTGCCGGATCTAAGCAAGGTAATGTTCAAAAGGTATGCAAAGAGCTTCTCGAATGGATTCAAGGTCAGTGGGTCCATACCGAAAAAATCTAAAATCATCACAAAAGGAATATCAATACGAATCTTCTTTTTCATTAATCCCACAAATAATTCATAGGCTTCATCGCCGATGACAATATCATAATGCTGTCGAGCTATTGCCTGTCGGAGAGGCTTGAGGTTTTTCATCAATAAACTTGTGGCATTAAAAGCATACTTAATGATATTCAACCTAAAGCCGCTCTGGGCAACCTTTTCAGCGACAACATTGTAGTTGGCAAAGTCTTCGGCCTCAGGAAGTATACTCTCTCCCGCCTCGGCAAGAAGGATAGTTGCGGGGTGTGCAGCTATCCAGTGTATTTCTACCGCTGGGATTCGCTTGCGTAATTCTTTCGCAATCGCTAAATCTCTGACTATATGCCCCAGGCCGAGAGAGCCGCTTATAAACAAGATTTTTTTGGATGATATACTCATATTCTCCTTTTCGATAGTGAGCAATAGCTACTAACGGTCAAGCTCACATGCAGTATTAACGGTCGGCCGAACTGATTGGTTCGGCAGTTTCGTTCAAAACTTGTTGTTTGTATATACGAACATAGTCCACCTCAAATCTTACGGGAAATTTCGTGTTAGATGGATCACCTCCGGCTTTTCCGCCAATGGCGAGATTCAGGATTATATAGTGTGGCTGACGGAATGGATTTCTTCGGTCCTTACTCTTGTTAAAAGTTTCCTTTAGGTCAATCGTGTTCAGAAGCAAATCGTCAACATAGAGCTTAATGTTGTCAATATCCCAGTCCATCCGCCATACATGGAACTTCGCGGACCAGTTTGGATCGTTGAATTCAGTGATGGGTATTCTTATGTTATCCCATTTGGGCACCCATCGTTTTTTTGTACCCCAGGCCGCGTTTGCCAGAAGCATTCCTCGGTAGTACTCCATGATGTCAATCTCGCCGTTACTCGGCCACTGTCCTTCAATACCTAATGTCCAGAAAGCGGGCCAGAGGCCGGCACGAGTGTCGATCCTGCCTCGCAGTTCAAAGCGTCCGTACATCCACTTGTGTAAGCCCCTCGTCGTCAGACTTGCTGATGAGTACTCAGAATATTTTCTGTTTTCCCTCCAATTCTTACTATTGGGATTGTGATGGGGATTCTGCTTACTTTCACGTCGGGCCTCAATGATAAGCAGACCATTTTCGCATCGGGCATTATCCGGCTGATACCACTGGAGTTCCTCATTCCGGACGAAGCCGCGCTCATAGGTCCAGTTGTGAGGGTCCGGCCGACCGGCTTTGTCAAATTCATCTGCCCAGACCAGCTTGTATCCTGTTGATGGTTGATCGTTCTTCTTGAGGTCTGCCGGGGAGGTTGTCTCCTGTGTTGCGACTGTTGAGGCCGCAATAAGGACAAGATATACAATTACAAGGATGTGTCTTCGTTTCATAGAACTCCTTTCAAGAGCGTTGCCAATGCCTAAGATATTTCCGCGATTCGATGGATAATTATAATTTTGGTGCAGGATTTGCAAGTAAAAATGCTTGTTTTTCTGGTAAAGATGGGCATAATGCTAAAGTGTATATGTAGATGTTTTTTTAAGGAGATATGCACATAGCAGCCTCGAACGACATTAGTCTGCTGGTAATAAAATTCAGGATAAGAGGGAATCTGATTTTTCTCTCCCACGCTGAGATGCTTAAGGTCTTTCAGCGTGCCTGCGTTCGGGCGGGCATAAGCGTCCGGTACAGCCAGGGCTTCAATCCCCGACCGAAGCTGTCATTGCCTCTGCCGAGACCGGTAGGTGTTGAGTCGGACGATGAATTGCTATGTCTTCAGGTTAGCCGTGACTCGTGCCTCGATCCCCTTACATCGGGCGAGCCGCAAGTTGTAGAGAACCAGTTACAAATTAAAACGGACCTTTCCGGGCAACTGCCTGAAGGTTGTGAGCTGCTTTCGGTAAGTATTGCTGAGGCGAATACGTCGTTTCAGCCTTGTTCAGCGACATACATATTGGCGGTGCGGAAGGAATATCTCAATGAAAAATTAAAGGCGACTATTAAACATTTGTTAGCGAGTAAAAGTCTTAGCGTCCGAAGACAAATAGGTGTAAAAGACTCAAGATTCAAGAATTTGGACGTCAGAGATTTTTTGAAATCGATTGAACTTGTCGACAGAGGTATAATTGTAGAGTATATAATCAGCTCTGCCGGCTCGATACGTGTTGAAGAAGTTTTGGAACTGTTAGAGCTTGATACTGGCAAGCTGGCAGCGCCGGTTAAGCGGACGAATGTACAATGGCAGGTTAGTGAGTCGTGATTAGTGTATTGTGAATCGGGCCGTGAGATGCGAAATACGAGAAACGAGGAAACATAATGTCAAGAGAGATGCTTATAAATGTGGCTGAGAGTGAAGAGTGCAGGGTGGCGGTAGTCGAGGACGGTTCGCTTGAGGAGCTGTACGTCGAGAGAGCGAGCCTGAACAGTCACGTCGGGAATATTTATAAAGGAAAGGTGGCAAATATTGAGTCCGGGATACAGGCGGCGTTTATAGATTTTGGCGTAGGTAAAAACGGTTTTCTTCACATAAGCGACCTGCATCCTCGGTATTTTTCGAGAGTTAGCAGCAGGTATGTCGAGAGCATTGGCCGAAGGAAATCGCTAAAGGAGCGGCCTCCTATCCAGGATTGCCTTCGCAAGGGACAGGAAATTGTCGTTCAGGTAACAAAAGAAGGCGTAAAGACAAAGGGTGCAACCCTCAGCACGTATCTTGCTTTTCCGGGCAAGTACCTGGTGATGATGCCCTGGATGCGAAAACAAGGAGTCTCCCATAAGATTGAGGACGAGGATGAACGTAAGAGACTGAGAGATATTCTTGAGGAGAGCGACCCGCCGAAAGGGCGAGGCTTTATTATCAGAACGGCAGGACAGGGGAGCTCCAAAAGGGATATACAAAACGATTTGAGGTATCTGAGACGATTGTGGAGAGCTATTGAAAAGCGCATAGAGACCGAAGGAGCGCCCGGCGAGCTCTATCAGGAATCGGATTTGGTTATCAGGGCGCTGAGGGATGTCTTTAACAGCAAGATAAGTAAGATAATATGTGATTCTGAAAGTGTGGTTCGCAAAATCAGGGATTTTTTTGCCATAGCCTCGCCGCGTGTAAAACGAAAGATAACATATTATAACGGCAAGGTTCCGCTGTTTCACAAGTATCAGATCGAGGATGAAATTACGAAGATACAGTCTCGCAAGGTTGAGCTCAAGGGCGGCGGTTCGGTTATCATTGAGCAAACAGAGGCGTTGGTTTCGATAGATGTCAACAGTGGCCGATACCGCAAGCAGAAAAGCGCAGAGCAGACAGCTTATGAGAGCAATATAGAGGCTGCGGCAGAGATTGCCCGTCAGCTTAGGTTGCGTGACCTTGGGGGTTTGATAATTTGCGATTTTATCGATATGCGTAACGCCAGGCATCGCAAGGAAGTGGAAAGGGCTTTTAGGGCCGCTGTTAAGGCCGACCGTGCCCGGACGAGGATATTGGGCATAAGCAGGTTCGGCGTCGTGGAGATGACACGACAGAGAATGCGTCCATCTCTCCAATCGTCCACATATCTGGCATGCCCGAACTGCGGGGGCACGGGTTTTGTTAAAAGCCATGAGTCGCTGGCTATTGAGATTATTCGATTGCTGAATCTCTCAGCATCCAAAGAGCAGATAAAGCGAATTGAGCTGTTTGTCTCGCCAGAGGTAGCGGATTATCTCCATAACGTCAAAAGAGCGGTGATTACACAGATAGAGCAGTTCAGTGACAAGCGTGTCATCATTCATTCAACACCCGATTACTCCGGCGAAAAACACGATATAGTCTGCTATAACGAGCGAGGCAGCGTTGTAAAATTATAGAAAATATTTGTAACTTGTAATTCGATAGTAAATGCCTGGCAAATGGCAATCGATTGATTGGGGACCTGTAAGTGGAATTTGACCTTGAATATGCGAAGAAAGTCATCGAGGCTGAGGCTGAAGCGATAAATTCTATTACGCCGATTGTTGACGCATCATTTGCACAGGCTTGCGAGATGCTTTATAACTGTAGCGGTTCCTGTATAGTCAGCGGCATTGGAAAGGCGGGTATAATTGCCCAGAAGATAAGTGCTACTCTGGCTTCGACCGGCACACCGAGCCATTTTCTTCACCCCGCTGAAGCCGTTCACGGCGATTTGGGCAGGTTGCGAAATGATGACGTGGTGATGGTATTAAGTTACGGCGGTGAAACGGATGAAGTTGTCCGGCTGATAAATCTCGTCAAGCAGCTGCAGATTAAACTTATAGCGATAACCGGTGACATAAACTCAACTCTGTGCAAGCACAGTGACGTGACGCTATGTATGGGGCAGATGAGCGAGGCCTGCCCGCTTGGTGTTGCTCCGAGCGTTTCTACCACATGTATGTTGGCTGTCGGTGACGCCCTCGCCTTTACTGTTATGAAAGCACGTAATTTTAGTGTCGAGGATTATGTGAGATTCCATCCTGGCGGCTCTCTCGGAGCCAGGTTAATGACGGTTGAGCAGTCGATGATGTTCAGGCCGGGCGAAAAATTGCCTATCGTGGAAATTGCCGATACGATAGAAAGGCTGCTTGAAAAAACCGGCGGTATAAAGCGTCACGGAGCTGTGATGGTTGTTGGCAATGATGGCGAATTAGCCGGAATAATCACCGATGGTGACCTTCGGCGTCTGATGACAAAAAACGGACGAAAGGCTTTTGGGTTTAAAGCGGGTGACGTTATGACCGCCGACTGTAAGAGAATAAGGGCCGATGCTCTTGCCGCCGAAGCGACAGCTATTTTCCATAAATACAGAATCGATGAACTGCCGGTGGTCGATGCGGACAACAGGCCGGTCGGCCTAATCGATGTACAGGATATTATAACCATAAAAATTGTCGGATAATAGAAGTACACAATGGCAAACCTTGCGGACATAGAAATGCTGGCTCTGGATGTCGACGGTGTTCTGACCGATGGAACGCTGATAATAAACAGCGACGGCAGTGAAAGCAAATTTTTCAATACGCTGGATGGTCATGGGATCCGGATGTGGCGAAGGGCTGGGCTGAAGGTTGCCTTAATTAGCGGCAGGGCATCGGGGCCAACGCAACGAAGAGCCGAACAATTAGAGATAGAATACGTGTTTGAGGATTGTCATTATAAACTGCCTGTGATTAAAGAACTTGTTGAGAAGCTGGATCTTTCACCGGAGAATGTGGCCTATGTCGGGGACGATTTGCCGGATTTGCCGGTAATAAGATACGTTGGATTCGGAGTGGCGGTTGCCAATGCGGTTGATGAGGTTAAGCGGTACGCCGATTATGTAACCACTCGCCCCGGCGGCAGTGGTGCTGTGCGGGAAGTAATAGAATATATTCTTAGAAATTCGGGCAGATGGCAGGAGCTGATGAAAAGATACCTGCCGTAAAGCCAACAAGAGGCTGTAGAAATGCGAAAATTATTGATCGGATTTATCTCGCTGGTGGTTGTGCTTGCGGTGTTTCTGCTCTACAGCCGTTTAAGCAAAACAACTCCAATCGATACTGGTCCGGGAGCCGAGTTTATTGAAGCTGCTACCGACAGCAATGTCGGCGGGCTTGATAGTGAGATCGGCAAAATCGGCGATGTTGGGCTTGGCCCTGTCCGGAAGGCCAGATACATCACCCTCAATAAGGATAAAGAAGTTGAGCGGGAATTCGGATTCGAAACACTTCTGCACGAGGAAAGAGATATATGGGAAATTGAAAAGCCCTATATGAATATCTATCGGAGTAATTTTAAGTGCTACATCACGGCCGATATTGGAAAGGTAAGGGTTGAGACCGCCGTAGGAAGGACAACTCCAAAGGACGCAACATTTACTTCAAATGTAGTCGCCCATATTCTGCCTGTGGGCTCAAGCAGCATGAAAGAAAGCTTTGTTTATCTTGATGATATTGTTTTTTTAAGCGAAAAGTCGCTACTTTCCACGGCCGGTTCGGTCAAATTTGTTTCCGAAGATACACAAATGCAAGGCACCGGTCTTGAGCTTATCTATAATGAAAAGAGTGAGCGTCTTGAATATTTCAGAATAATTGATTTGGAGAGCTTGCGTATAAAAAGCTCGCAGATGACTTTGCTTTCGACCGGTGAGCCGGAAACCGAAGAGCCAGTCGATGTCGAAAGCCCATCCGATACGCAGCAGCCGGGCGAAACTTCTGTCGCTGACGGCTCTCAAACAGAAGAAGCATTACCGGCTCCCACCCAGCCGCAAGACCCGCAGAAACAAGGTCAAAATTACAAATGTATCTTCAGCAAAAATGTGCTCATTGATACTCCTGAGCAGTTGGTTTTCGCTGATGAAATAGTCTGTATCAACGACATCTTCTGGTCAAAGACCTCAACAGGTCTGTCCGATGAGGTTGACGCCGGCCCTGCGGATGAGAAAAAAACGACTCCCCAGGCTACCGAAGAAGACAGACAAAGCGCAGGTGAAACCAGGGCAAACGAGGTTGTTTCAAAGCCAGGCGAACCGAACGAATCGTCTGAACAGTTTGTGGATATTGTCATAACCTGTGACAATGGTCTTGTCTTTGCACCGGTGGACTCTACTGGAGTGTTCGATAATTTCGTCCAGGCCGACATTGAGACAACCACGTCGGACGGCATTGGTCCCGAGCAGCTTGAGGATGAAACAGGACGAACAAAGTTTTTCACTCGGAGAATTGATTATAGCGCACCTTCCGGTGATGTCATTGCCGTTGGCCCGTCGCAGCTTATGTTCTATAGGACTGATGTCGCGAGTGCCGATGCAAACGAAGCGCCTGTGCCGGTCAAGGTGACCGCCAGGGAGGGGGTGAAGTTTTTCAAGACCTCAAATCAGGCAGTCTTCGAAGGCGACTGTCTGTGTACGATACCGCAAACGGGTTTGACCGGGCAAAAGGATATGACGCTTTCGGCCCCAAAGATTGCTGTAAATGTGCCAGAAGACAAAACGAAACAGCCTGAGATTCTTGCTAACGGCCCGATGGAGCTTGTGTTTTATATGGAGGATTCAAACAGCACAGATCCTAACAAGGGGCCGATTCCTGTCAAGATAACCGCCCAGGACCAGGCACTTTTTTCGGGAGCGTCAAATCAGATTATTTTCGAAGGTGACTGCTGGTGTATAATGCCGCAGGCAGGTTTGACCCAGCAAAAAGATGTCACGCTTTCGTCACCTAATATTACCTTAAATGTACCAGAAGACAGGTCTAAGCAGCCCGATATTTTTGCTGCCGGCCCGACGGAGCTTGTATTTTATGTGGAAGACTCAAACGACGCGGATACAAAAAAAGAGCCGATACCGGCCACAGTAACCGCTCAGGAACAGGCATACTTTTCAGCGGCGTCAAATCAGCTCGTCTTCGAAGGTGATTGCAGCTTTACAATGCTCCGCGAGGACCCGAATGTCTTTGTGGAATATATTCTCCTGTCACAAAAGATAGCAATAGATTTGCCAGGAGATACGAATGACCGCACATCCGGACCGGGCGCAGGCGTAAAACATCTGACCGCCAGCGGCGGAGTGGTTACACTTGCCACTACCAAAACGGCGAAAACCGAACTCACTGTTGCAGAGCAGCTAAGCGATAGAAGTTCAGCGAAGTCACTCGGTGGTATTGAGTTGAAATGCAGCCAGGTTGACTATGATCCTGTCCGTGGCCTGTTCGTAGCTGCCGGGCCGCCCGCGAAAATACAAATAGATAATTCAAAAATCTCAGGGCCCGGGCAGGAGGCCGGCCGGTTCAGTCTGAGCAGGCCATGCTATGCTTTTTTGGACAATTTTGACATTCTGGAATATTCACTCCGGGAAAATCGAATTGTAGCCGAAGCCGTCCCGCAAGAGACTTTGTGGATTCATTACGTCCCCATTATCGACGGTCGGTATGATGAAAATGCTATAGCTACGGCGAAAGCCCCTCACATAGAAACCCTCCTTCGCCAAACGTCTGAAGGGCGGACCGAGCTTTTAACGCTGACTGCGACTGGGGGAATTTACTACGAAGATAAGGATAACACATTCATTGGCAGTGAAATGTTCTACGACCACGAGACCTCTACCATGAAAATCAAGGGCGATGAGTCACAGCCCTGCTATTACAACGATGTACTTGTCGATGATATCGAACTTAACCTGGAAACCGGCAAAGTCGAAGCCCAGATGGTCACACCCAGTACGCTGCAGATGAACAGGTAGCGAGCGAACCGGCGTAAATACCAAGTAAAGTCATTTTGCAACCTTTTAAACACTACTCAATCCCCCTTAAGTTCTTATTGTTTATAATCTTATGATTTTTGTCTTGCTTTTTCAGGCATTTTCGATTATAATACCCCCCTGTATGAGCGGGATTGACATCATTGTTACGACCTCAAGAGCTAACCATACGTATTGTCTTCCGAAGGAGGCAGAGTATAGACAGGCAAGTAGAAGACTATATACAGGGCCTGTCAGATATCGACCTGCTTGAGTACACCAGGACCGAAACGCACCTTCCGGATGCCCTTGAATTTGCAAAGGTTGAGTTGGCAGGGCGTCATCTGGCCTCGGGCCGTCTCGCTGCTCTGGAGAAACAGTTGCAGCAGCGCGAAGAGGCCCGTGAAGAACAGGCCCGGGCGGTGGCATCCGAGCCGCTGACTACCGAATGGCGCCTCGGAATCTTTTTTTGCGGCCTGTATTTCGGAATTCCGCTGCTGTTCTTTGTCCCGGCGTGGCTTAGGTTCCGAAAAGAAGGTGCACACCGGAAATACAAAGATATGTGGATTTCTGCCCTGATTGGTTTCTGTCTCCAGCCTCTCTTAATCTGTCTGGGCATCCCTCCCTGGAGCTGGCTTAGAGGGTTGTTCTAAACCCCCGGCCGGATACACTGCTTGATGTGCCTTTTCGTAATCTGTTACTCGTGCCCCGAGCGACTAAATTTTACAATTTAAAGATTCATCCGTGCAAGTCCCGCTCACATCGTATAAATATCTTAATCGAAAACGGGTACGCCCTGAGTTTTCATCGCGGCGCCACCTTGCCCGCAGCTCGAACCGGCCGTGAACGACGACAGGGAAAAAATTAATAAGTAAGTCAACCAACTGTTAATGCTTTGGGACAGTGCACAAAAAACATTGACTTTTTGGAGTAGAGCGGATATTCAATATTAAAAAACTGGTTCAAGGAGGTGTTTTGTATGGGCATGAGAGCTTTTATTACAGCGGCGTTTTGTTTTGCGGCGTTATCAACGGCTTTTGCCGAATCGCTCCCCGTGTATCTGGGAACATATACGTCGGGCGAGAGTTCAAGTCAGGGGATCTACCGCAGCAGTCTCGACCTTGAGACGGGAAAACTCTCCAGGCCGGTTCTTGCGGCCGAAGCGAAAAATCCGTCATTTCTCGAGATTCATCCCAACGGTAAGTTCCTGTATGCCGTCAGTGAATCTGGTGGAACAGGGTCTGTCAGTGCGTATGCGATAGACACGAACGCGGGGGCCCTGAAGTTTCTCAACCAGCAGCCCTCGGGCGGCGCCGGTCCATGTCACGTCAACGTCGACCATGCGGGAAGAAACGTGCTCGTCGCCAACTACGGCAGCGGCAGTGCCTCGGTGATTGCCATCAAATCGGACGGCAGACTCGCGGAGCCGACGGGCTTTGTGCAGCACGCCGGTTCAAGTATCCATCCAAAGCGCCAGAAGGGGCCCCACGCTCATTCGATAAACCTCAGTCCGGACAACTGCTTTGCCTTCGTCGCCGATCTCGGCATCGACAAGATAATGATTTACACGCTGAATGTGGCAAAGGGAACAATCGTCGCCAATAGTCCTGCGTTTGCAGAGGTCAAGCCCGGCGCCGGGCCGCGACACTTCGCCTTCGGCGCGAACGGCAGGTTCGCTTACGTCATCAACGAGCTCGACTGCACGGTGACCGCATTTGCGTACGAGTCAGCCCCGGGTGTTCTGACAGCCATCCAGACCGTCACGGCCCTTCCGGACGGCTTTGACGGATCCAATGCATGCGCTGAGGTACGCGTGCACCCGAGCGGGAAGTTCCTTTACGGCTCTAATCGGGGGCACGACAGCATTGTGGTTTACCGGATCGACCCGGACAAAGGGACACTTACTTTCGTAGAGCACGAAAGAGCTGATATAAAAACGCCGCGGAACTTCAACATCGATCCAACTGGCAAATTCTGCCTCGTCGCCAACCAGGACGGGAACAGTGTCGTTGTCTTCCGGATCAACTCCCAAACCGGTGAGCTTGAGCCGGCCGCACATAAGATATCCGTCGCAAGGCCAGTCTGTATCCGGTTTCTGCGACAAGACCGCAAACAAAAGTGACAGCCCCACAGTCGCCTTTTTTTCGTGCATTAAAAATAGTTACGAACAGAGACGCTGCAAATCCTCTATACTTAGTTCGTTCAGCCGGTTGACGACCTTTTCGGCCAGGCTCAACTGGTCGGCGTCGTAGGAGTTTGTCACGGCGATGGTATGCATTCCCGCGGCCTTGGCCGCTTGCAGGCCCCAATGTGAGTCTTCTATTACAATGCACTGGTCGGCTGCGATGGGATTCCGGGTTCCAGCGGCGCGAGCCGTCCCCTTGCTGACTTTAGGAGCAGTGACATCTAAATTGAGCTTTTGCAGGCTTAAAAGGAATCCTTCCGGGTGAGGTTTGCCTTTTTTGACCTGCTCAGCGGAAACTATTGCAGCGAAGAAATGGCGCAGCCTGGCCTCTTCCAGCATCAGTTCAATTTCCACCAATAGCGAGCCCGAGCATATCGCCATGGGCATATTGTTCTGCTCGAGCATTTTTAGAAACTCGTGCACGCCTTCGATTGTCCGGCCTTCGGTCTTCGTTAATTCTTCGAATATTTTGGTCTTCTCTTTAATGATATTACCGATTTTCTGCTGGTCTATTTGGAGCAGACCGTCCTGGATAAGCGCCTTGAGGCAATCCAGGTCACTGAAGCCGAGATAATTCTTGTAGTAGTCGTTCGTTGATATCTCGACACCGTATGGCGCCAGCGACCGATTAAAGGCGCGAAGGTGCAGAACCTCCGAATCGGTAATGACGCCGTCAAAATCAAATATAACCGCTCGAAACATAAGTTCACTCACTCAGTGGGCACGGGTCCAACGAGTTTTTCATATTCTGTGAAAGTTGATTTATCACCAGTACGAATCAACTCTGCCAGCGCTGTGATCTTAGGGACATTCTTAGTAATGTACCGGCGGGCGAGCATTGCCTTGCGTTTTTTCATCGGGACGGTTTTGCCGCCTCCGGTACCGTTTTCGGCGACGGGGACTTCCATATCCACTTTCGTGCTGGCCTGCCCACAGAATAGATAGCCGTTAATCAAATCTATTGCAATATCGACCAGCGCTCTGCCGTAAAGGTCCATATATTCGTTGCCGTTTTCCTTTACAAACGCGATCGATTCTTTCAATTGTTCCGTTCCCTCGGCGAGTTTTTCGAGCAAATCTTTGACTTCAGTGTCGTAATCCAGTTCTGCAAGCTTGGCCATAAATTTCTCAGCCGTTCCGCTGCAGACACCGCGAACCGCAGCGACGACCTGCAACTGGCTTGTTCCCTCGTAAATGGTCGTAATTCTGGCGTCGCGTGCGTGCCGTTCGCAGGCGTAATCCCGCATATAACCGCTGCCGCCGAGCACCTGAATCGAATCATAGGCGACGCTGTTGCACATCTCGGAGCAATAGTATTTACTCATTGGCGTCAGCATCGCTGCGAATCTTTTGTATTTTCGCGAGTCGTTCTTGAGCTGTTTGGCTTCGGCCTTATCTTCAGGCGGATTCGTTTCGAGCCGCTTGAAGTATCCGATTTCCATATCGACCACTCTTGAGGTCTCATACAGAAGCGCCCGGCCGGCTTCTATTGCAATCTTCATATCAATCAACATGTCACGGACGGCCGGCAGCTTCTCAATAGCCACGCCGAACTGTTTTCTTGTGGAGGCGTAATCGCGGGCAACGCGATAAGCAGCCTCGGCGATACCCATGGACTGGGCCGCAATGCCGATACGGGCACCGTTCATCAGGCTCATCACATAGGTGACAAGGCCTCGCTGTCGCTCGCCGATTATTTCGCAGGGCGTATTGTCGAAGAATATCTCGCACGTTGGCGAGCCGTGGATGCCGAGTTTGTCTTCCAGCCGGCGAATGTGCACAGTCGGGCCCGGTTCGCAGACAAACAGACTCAGGCCCAGTCCTCCGCTTCTGTCCGGCTCACTGCGAGCCAAAACCAGCAGCACGTCTCCGCAGCCGTTGGTAATGAATCGTTTGACGCCGTGCAGGAACCAGTTGCCCTTGTCATCCTGGAATACGCGGAGCTTGACCGACTGCAGGTCGGAGCCGGCGTCCGGCTCGGTAAGGACCATCGCACCGGTTACCTTGCCGGCGGAAAAGTCGTTCAGGTATTTCTGCTTGATTTCTTCAGATGCGAATGCGTTGATTGTCTCGGCGATTCCCTGCAGGCCGAATATGTTCATCAGGGCCGCGTCCGCGCGCGAGACAATCTCGATGGCCATCGAATAGATAAGATTCGGGAAGTTCAAGCCGCCGAACCGATGGGGCAGCGTAAAGCCCATCACCTCGGCCTGTCCGAGTTTTTCAATAGACTCGGCGATGCCTTTCGCATAGGTGACCGAGCCGTCTTCGTTTAGCACATTGCCCTGACGGTCAACATCTTCAGCCCGCGGGGCAATGAAATCGGCACTTAACCGACCGAGTGTCTCCAGCACCATATCGTAATTCTTTACTGCCTCGTCGGCATTGGCCGGGGCGTAGTCGAATTCGCCTGCGAACTTGAAGCCCTCCTCGCAAATTGCCGCCGATTTGCCCGGGTCGGTGTGTCTGAATAAAAATTGTATGTCGTTGTTATCTCTGTAAAAATTTGCCATTTTTGATTCTCGATTCTTGGTTCTCGATACTCGATACTCGATACTCGATTCTCGATGCCACTGCTGGCGAAGCGAAGCCCCTCAGGGGACACAGCCTGCTTCGAAGGCCTCACAATGACAGCTATAGTCTGATTTATCTGTTAGTTTTATTTTATGGCCTTTTCTTTAATTGTTTTTATCATCGTAGGCACGACGTCGTTTAAGTCACCGATTATTTTATAGTGCGCGATGCCGAATATTGGTGCTTCGGGGTCGTTGTTGATAGCGACAATTTTCTGGCTCTGTGACATTCCGGCCTGATGCTGGATAGCGCCGCTGATTCCTACGGCTATATACAGGCTCGGCCGGACAGTCGTGCCGGTCTGACCGACCTGATGGTCGTGGTCTATAAAGCCCAAATCAACCGCCGCTCTGGTTGCCGCCGGCGCCGCCCCCAGGCAGTTCGCCAGGTCCCAGATAAGTTTGAAATTGTCCTTGCTGCCCACACCCGCTCCGCCGGCAACAATTATTCTCGACGCTTTGAGGTCAACTTTTTTCGGGCGTTTGTGTTCCTGGAGAATCTCGAGGGGTAAATCGCCCTGAGCCAGTTGCACTTTTTCTTCGATAATCTTGCCTTTTCGCTTCACATCCGGCTCCGGCATCGGCATTACGCCTTCGCGAACGGTGGCCATCTGCGGCCATCGGTCGTGATTTATAATGGTGGCGATGATATTTCCGCCGAAGGCCGGCCTTATCTGAAACAGCAGATTCTTGTGCAGCTTTTTGTCCTTTACGGTCGTATGGTCGCCGATTTGCAGGTCCGTGCAGTCGGCGGTGAGGCCCGCCTTTGTTGCGCTTGCGATTCGGGGCGCCAAATCCCGGCCGGCAATCGTCGCGCCGTAGAGCACAATCTGCGGCTTGTGCTTGTGTATCAAATCGTACATTACCTTTGCGTAGCTGTTCGTCTGGTAAGTGCCCAGCATCGGATGCTCAGCTATATATGCCTTATCAGCACCATAGTGTATCAATTTTGTCGCCAGGTCTTTGACGCCGTCACCCAGGACGGCCGCAGCTAATTTCACGCCTAAGGTATCCGCCAGGTGACGGCCCTTGCTAATAAGCTCGATCGGAGTATCCTCTAACTGTCCGTTATGCTGCTCGGCAAAAATCCAAACTTCACCTTTTCTGTTCACATCTATCATAATTACTGTCTCGTATGTCGTATTGCGTATGTTAAGATTTCCATTTTCTTTATTTTGCCTTTTTCATTTCCGTTCAGGCTATTATCTTGTCTTCTATCAATTCATGTATCATATCTGCGATAGCTTCTTCGCTGGGCTCGATCTGTTTGGTTTCTTTTGCTGCCAAGACGACGCTCTGGATGCGATGGACTTTTGTCGGCGAGCCGCTCTGGCCGCACCAGTTCAGGTCGGTCTCAATCGCGTCCAGGTCCCATTGCTTAATCAACAGCCCCTTATCTTCTAACTTACTGCATTTGTGGGCTACCAGCTCTTTAATGTCCGCCTCGTCGGCGTCCGGATTCTCCGCCTTGATTTTCTGCTCGACCTCAATCGGCGCCAGGGCGTTCTTGTACTTCATCATTTTCCTGGCGGCGGCGACTCTCGGCTCATTTGCATCACCGGTGACGGTCAGCAGGACCGGCAGGGCGGCTTTGACCTGCTGCCAGCCGTTGCCTATATTTCGCCGGGCGGTTATCGTCTTGCCTTCAAGCTCGGTAAGCTCTTCGACGTATGTAATCTGCGTAACGCCCAGTTTCTCCGCCAACTGCGGGCCGACCTGAGCGGTATCGCCGTCGATCGCCTGCCTGCCGCACAGGACAATGTCGTAGTCTGTTTTTTTGACCGCACAGCTCAGGATGTAGCTGGTGGCAAGTGTATCGCTCGCGGCACAGCGGCGGTCGGTCAGCAGAATGGCCACGTCGGCCCCTCGAAAAAGCGAATCGCGAAGTATCTCACTTGCGGCCGGCAGACCCATAGTGATAACTGTTATATGACCGCCGAACTTATCCTTAATCTGAAGGGCCAGTTCGAGGGCGTTGAGGTCTTCCGGGTTGAAAATAGCCGGCAGAGCAGACCGCTTGACCGTCCCGTCGTCGTTCATTACATCGCCCGTAATTCTTTTGGTATCAGGCACTTGCTTAATCAGTACAACGCAGTTGTAACCCAACTGTATTCTCCTTATCTATCTGTGTATTTATCAAGGAAATATCCCATTCGAGATACGATTCACAAGAAACGAAAGACGTATTTTAGCGGGATTTGCCCCCAAGTCAAGCTTAAAAGCGAATTAGTGGATTTGATTGGCGAATTAAATCCGTTCGAATATGTTCTGGACGAGTGGGAGTACCTAATTTAATATTATAAATATCGCTTATAACGAGCCAATTATTTCGGGAAAAGTATTATGATCAATTTCATAACAGCTTCAAAGATCAGAAGTCGTGTCCGGTTAATTGCCATATATTTGCGTCTTGCTTATTACAATCGAATATATTGTATGGACATCGCTCGTTCCGCCAGGATCTCATGGGGCACGCTACTTGACAAAAGCTACCCCAAAGGCATACATATTGGCGATGAGACGTACATTGCCTCCGGTACGCGTGTCTTATCTCATGACTTTTGCCGCAACATCTACTGTGATACACGAATCGGTAAGCGTTGTTTCATTGGAGCAGATGCGATCATCTTGCCGGGTGTTACAATTGGTGACAATGTGGTAGTAGGTTGCGGGTCTGTGGTGACTAAAGATGTTCCTTCGGGTTGTATTGTAGCGGGTAATCCGGCGAAAGTCATCAGAGAAAACATAAAAACAACTCGCTTTGGGCTGATAATTCAATAATTATCTGTTACTTTTTTCAAAGGGAAATTATTGGCTCTTTACAAGTTATATTTGCTATTTTTTCTGCACGATCTCGGTCCGTTCATAAGTGATGAGATTGTTCTTATTTGTATAGGATGGGATTCTCTCGCCAGTCTTTGTCCTTGTCATGTCCGTATTGGATGACTCGCGGCCGCCGCTGCCGCAGGCGGAGCGATTCGATGCCGAGATAATGTCCCGAAGACCGCAAGTTTCGCCCCACGCATTCCAGGCGCAGCGTGTAATTGCCGGGCTCAGGCCAGAAATCCAGAAGGTGGAATTCCCGCGTGACGATATTTTCACTGTATAAGTCCATTTCGCCGCCGAGTTTTATGCCGCTGAGATACGCCTGGTACTTGCCGAAGTCATACGAGCAGGTCATCTTCAAAAGAAGGCGCTGAGGCTCCTTTTTTTCCACCTTGAAAGGAATCTCAATCCACGCATCTTCCTGCTGCTGCGGCTTGTAGAGCAGGTGGCCGTTCGGATAGATGCTCAACTCCTGCGCGACGGTTGTGCCCTGGCCGTGGTATTTCTCTTCAGTGTACTCGCGGGCCGGGAATATCTTATCAAGGTTGGGCAGTCTGCGTTCGTCGGCGTGTGGAGTCCTGGCTTCGAAGGTAGGCTCGCCCGTCTGGTACCAGAATGCGACGCTCGAATAATCGTCCTGGCGTTCGTTCCAGCTGTTACTTTTGTATTCAGGATTCTCATCCGGGCTCATCCAGCCGTAATGCTCGAACGTCACCTTTATACCTTTGCTAAAAACAATAGGGTCGGTGATGTGCCAGCGGTAAGCACTTGTGTGGCCGCCCACGATGCCCCATTGGTCGAAGTAGGGTACGCCGAAATAGGGTGTGCCGGTCGTCTTCAGTCCCCAGGCGCTTAGAAAGTAGTCCTCGGTGCCTGTCCCCCAGATTGACGCCTTCTTTTCATCGTCGATGTAGATTTTCTCATCGCCCTCTCCGAACCACGACGGACTTCGAGTTCGCACCGCAAGTACGGTGCCGACATAGTGACCCTTTCCCTCGGTCTGGAGCACAACATAGTCCCGGTCCTGCCCGACGGGATACTCCTGCCGGTACTGTGCATAGAAATAGGGTGTATCCTCGGCAATCTTTTCCTTTTTAATCCAGTCGATGTTGTAATAGAGCAGGCTGATTGGCTTTTCGGACTGATTAACAACTTCGAGCCTGGCCGACTTGCGGAAGGGCATATGCCAGAAGCAGTTGTACGAATCGGCGTCTTCCACAATAACGGGCAGACTTATAATCTCACTGCGAATACCGAAGCAGTTGGCAAAAAAATCCCCCACCGGCGCCTCAACAGCAGGTCGTTTGCGGCCGTCCCAGTAGAAACGCAGCAGCATCTCCTGGTGGTTAGCCGAGCCGTCTTTTGCCCATCGGTGCGGCTCAGGCCCCAGAAAGGTCATCCAGATATGTGTTATCACCCCCGGGCCCTTCACATCCATCAGGACCTTTGTCTGTCCCGGGGGAACACTTTTGTTGTCCCAGTTGCTTTGCGGGTCCGGCTGGCCGTTGGGATCGTATTCGCCGTCGGGGCCGACCTTGTGCGTCGAAGTCGCCCTCATACTCCGGCCGTCATGAGGCCGTGCCAGCTCCGAAAGATAATCCGCGAAAGAAATCCGCCCGCCCAACATGACCAAAACAACTGCAATCACCACAAAAAATCGTCTGTTCATTGTTTCTGCCTCGCATTCTCAGAAATGAGTTGTCTATTTTTTGAAGAGACTTTCCACGTCTCTTAACAGGAAGAAATTCAGGGCCGTACGAAGTGCAATTATAGCAGCGAGTTGTCCGATGTCATTCCATGTCGGTGCTAAAATTGTCTTGAGAATACTCGCACCAATCAAAAAGGCCAGCCCTAAAGAAAATGAGTGCCCGATTTCTAATCTGCTTTCCTGAAGCGCACTAAATGACTTTTTGGTTAACATGATGTCTTTAATATATATTACCAGCGCTTTGAATATCCCAATCAGGATAACTATCATTGCCAGTATTTGGCAGATATACACAATGATGTCGTTTAGTAAGTTGATAACGTCGGCCATATTCGCTCTCCCTTATTTTTGTGACTGTTCCTGTTTATTGGTTTTTCTCCGGAGCCACGCTCTTCCGGATCGACTCACCGACTTTTTCGAGGAAGGTGCTGTAAATGGAGCTGGTAATTTGGAAATCTCTCTGGTCAAGGCCGAGCCGGACGACGACCATGTTCCACTCGGGGATAATGACAAGCTCCTTTACACCGTCGGGGCCGGAGTTTTTCTTCAGGTACGATACGGCCGCTTCGAGCTTTCCCGGGTCCACGCCCTGTGATTCGGGCCGGGCCTGCTGCCAGTGTTTCCCGGGAAAGGTCATGGTTGAGGTCGCGGCGACGGCCGGAGCATCACCTGTCACTGCTGTCCCGGACAGGCACGATGTCACCGGTACGGCGAATATACACAGTCCTGTACGTTCCATGTCCTTCTGCCTGCTTTCAAAAAATAAAGAACAAAATCGACCGAGCCACGAAAAAAGAGACTACTTTGGCCCTTTTATTCTCTTGTTTATTTTACCCCAGGACTCTGTTATTAGAAAGCTTTCTTCGATGTTATCAACCATGGCGACAAATTTGTTCATCGGCACAGAGAAGCTCAGAACATCCTCAGATACGAATGGACGCGCCGAAACATCAAACATGCCAAGAACCGCTTTCGGGCAGTCGGATTCTTTCTCGAGATAAGGATATTGAACGATGGAGCCGCAGCCGGCAGAAAATGGCGACAATACTCCGTTCAGCTCTCCCGCATCGAAGTTCGCCAGAGTAAAAAGGCCTGACAGGACATCGGGGCGGACAAAAAATACGGCGACATCAGGTTCATCTGATTCTTCGAGCCTGTCCCATCTCTTGAAGACGATAAATCTGCCGGGGGCTTCGAACTTAGGCGCTTTTCTCATAATCTCTTTGACCAGCTCGGGCGTCTTCTTGTAACGCTCGCCTTCGAGCTTGCCCGGAATGCCGTAAGAGAGAAAATATTCAAAGTTCGGCGTGACTTCTTCGCCGAATCCAAGGTATCTTTTCCCGCCGAAACAGCCGAACGACTCGGCGTCAAAGCAGACAGACTCTCCTCTCCGGGCTTTTAATATATCGGCCATTACGCACCGGTGCCCGGAAGGGGGCCTGATCAATTCGGACCCTTTTTGTTCATCGGTGTAATAAAACACTATCGGAAGCTCTGCCCCGTTGAAATACTTCTTCCAAAGCCTAAGAAACTTCTCCCTGAATTTGATATCCATTTCGTCTGCCCTTTCCAAAAATATTTAGCTTGTGTATTATAACACCTGAATCCTCGCCCGGAAAGAATCGAAAAAACAACCGAACATCAGTTTTAGTATTACCGAGGGGTCCGTAGATTCATTGCCGTTTTTGCCATACAAGCCCTCAACAACTGCGCGTGCAAAAGTAAAGTCGATGAACTTTTTGACTCTTCGCAGCGGATGATCCTTCGGGATGCGTCGTTCTAGTGAAAGACCGTGATAAAACAGCTTGGGTTCAACGCAAGTTAGGATGCCCCCGAGCGTCACTGGGCAGCTTATCGGAAGCGGCCACCGTTTTCGACAGTGCGTTAATGCAAGAGATTGTCGCAGACCTGTCCGATCAGCTGCGGCCTATATCC
>Ga0307378_10002679_pt1 | contig 26863 bp, 21 predicted proteins | sample UN1MG_FD_202238 | JGI IMG/M metagenome (GOLD analysis project Ga0307378, IMG submission 202238) | Soil microbial communities from Risofladan, Vaasa, Finland - UN-1 | ecosystem: Environmental > Terrestrial > Soil > Coastal area > Acid sulfate soil | place: Finland: Risofladan, Vaasa | collected...
GATACGTTTCTCCTACGGCTATTCCCTGCTCATCCACGTTTTCCAGCTTTGGTGGATGGTTGGTCACAGGGTAGTTGGTCACAGAAAAGGGGAAGGTCTCAAGATCCGTTCGGCCATTGGAATCCTGCACGCGGACCGTTACCGTGAGATCCTCCATAGTCTGGGGAAGGAAATAGAGGCGGGCAATATCCGGCCACGTCTTGAAGCCAAGACTGAGAAGATAGTTTCCGTAGGCAGCCACGGCTTTTGGATCATAAACTCTGACCCCTCCCGTTCCTGGTTTCAGGTGAGGAATAGTTTCCGGGTTGTAGTCGGAAATAAGGTCAGGGTCAGCGGCAATAAGGTCAGGATCATAGAGTGTGGGCAGATCAACCATACAGGGTTTGAATGGACTTAACCAAAACTGGGGGGTCCTGGCTATGATCTCCGGATCGCAGGAATCAGTGCTTCCATCACCATCAGTATCTTTGTTAGCTATAGGCACTTCAGTGAGAATATTGGCAGGTGAACCGTGGGCACCCCATCCGCCAACCGTAGCCGTCCAGAAGAGCCTGTCCCGGGCCGGATCGATGTGATCGGGATCGGTAAGATGGCCATGATGGGCATGTTCCTCTTCATGGCCGAAAAACTTTCCGGCTTTCATAAAGGTATCGGTTAACATTTTTACGTAGTTAGAATCGGGCTCCACTCCCCTCGATTCATATTCATTTTGCCATATGTCCAGGAATACCCGGTAGGTCAGGTCAGGGTCCCTGGCATAGCAGTAATACTCAAACGGGGTAAAAATCTGGACAAATTGAGGCCCTATTTTAAAGAAATAGGGTGGCTCTCCCTCAATCGGGGTAGAGTCCTTCATAAGCCAGATATTGTCCATGCGGTATTGGTTGCCGCAGACCATGATTTTGGTTACTTTTCCTACGATAAGGTCAGGGTCTGACAGAGAACCTTTGGCAGCCGCTTTTTTGATAATGGCCGAGAGATTAGCCCTGATTGTATGCCAGGTGCCATCCTGGCAATTTCGCCCTATAGCTACATTAACGGTGTAGGGATTTTCGGGGGTATTTCCAGGATCTTCAAACCTGATCACTCCCTCTGGCAAACCCTCTACGCCTGTCTGACCATTGAAGCCGATAGGGGTAAAACTGATGGCAAAAGGAAATTGTTCTTTATCAGGATCGCTTAAAGCCCTCGTGGTTCCAAACACGATCAGTCGCCACATGGCAAATTGTTCAACTTCCAACGGAGCACGGAGGCTGATCCAGAGCAAGTTAGCCTGTACGCCCTCTTGTCCGGTATCAGGATCGATGATTTGTTTATGAATTCTCAACTGCCAGTCGGTTGCTGGCAAAGATACGGAATATGGCATGCTCACATCCAGAACCTGACTCACTATCCTGGAATCAAACAGAGTCTTTAAATTTCCATACCCAATGCCTACTCCCCAAACCGGATACGCAGGCTCGTCTGCTGTCCATCCATGATTTTTGGGGCTGTCCCAATATTCGAAGTTATCTACCAAAACATCTCCACGCCCATTACTAACAGGTGTGACCAGAGGAGAATAAGTGATAAGTGTATTATCATAGTTAGGGGTTTGTGCTTCGGCCATCTCGCCTCCACCCATAACTACGATTACTCCCAGAATAATTCCGATAATCACTACCTTTCCAAGCCTTACCCTTTTAACCCTTCCCTTCTTCATAACGTTTCCTCTTGCTGGGGATATTTATAATGCTTCCCTTGCCCCCTTTTATTTTATTGTTATTTATGAGTGGGTTTTAAATTTTTACGGTTTTGGTCTATCACCTCTCTTTTTGTTAATGCGAGATCGACGTTCCTTTTTTTCGTGATTAATAATTATTTTTTCCAGGAATTACCGTGCATAATACCTATACAACGATCAATGGATAGAGATTATACCCAAGGAATAGGGACAGATTTCAAATCTGTCCCTATTCCTTAAGCGGTATTAATAGGTAATGATTTTCAAGAAATAATAATAAATGTTCTTAGGATTGATTGATTAAAAGGGAAAAAAATCCGTTCCTTGATCTTGAAGCAAAAAGGCTTTGAGTCTGGCAGAATAAGTTTCCAAAACCATAGAGGGGTAAAAAATGGGGAGAGAATTAAGTCGTTATATATGAGATCTTTGTATCGGAGAATCGAAAGGTATAGTTGCAGGTTATAAGTATCGTTAAGGGCACAGCTTTTTATGAGAGGGCGGAGTGTTGTATAGATGAGCTTTTCAGGCATGGAGAAGGTCGAAATCCCTTGTTTCGAATCTTTGGAAATATCCACAAGGTCCAGGGATTCGCAGATCCCTGGTATATCCAGGAATTCGCAGATTCCCGGGTCGCTGCATCTCGCATAAGCGGAGGCATCTGCCATGTAGAGAAAAGGCATAACAAAAACAAGAAACAAAGCAATTTTCAGGAATAAGGAGACGCTCTCCTGGTTAAAATAATCCATATATATTCACCTGCTGACGTTATGTATCTATCCCCTCCCAAAAAAAATTAAGAGCAAGATTATGTCTTGTTCATCTTGCTACCTTTTTGTCAGCATAGTTAATGCCAAACTATCTCTTTGTATATTGCCTGGGTTAAAAAACCCCGCTCTTTTAAAAAGAGCGGGGACTTTTGTATATCACGACAGTGTTTCAATGTAAAGAGCTTATTCAAAAAATCGAAAAAATGGCTACTTTTTGGGCTAAATACCAATTATTAAATTGACCACCACGGACGAACTTCAAGGTGTATAGTGAATACCGTGAAAGCACCATGGGAGTCCATAGCTACGATGTTAGATGCATAGAACCCCGGGAACTGCGTCTGGAATGTCCAGATAGCGTGACCACGCGCATTTATTCCAATGCAGCCGATATCACAGGTATAGTATAATTTATCTCCATCCGGATCTTCAACTTCCAAACATGGCTCTGATAGAGTAAATAGTTCCCCAGCACGGCAAACCTGCGGATGGTCCCAATCGCCAAGAACAACAGGCGCATGGTTCAGCCAGGTTCCTCGATTAACACAGTGAAGAATAAACCGGCCAACACTGAACAGCCCTCTATCATCTTGAACGGATACTAGAACAGGGTAGACCCCTTCAAACTGCGGCACGAATTGTATCAGGCCGGTATGCCGATTGATAAGCTGTTCCTGCCAGGGGCCGAACCGATAGGAGGGCAAACTGGCAATTTTCATATTCCAGATTAGGTTGAATTGGTCAAGCCTGGGATGGGTCGGGCTATAGATACAGGAATCCGGGTCCATAGCAGAAAGGGGATACTCAAAAAGCTCGCCTACGTAAGCAATCCGATCATCTACGTCCTCCATACAGGGAGGGTAATTTTCTACTGGATAGTTGACCACTGAGACCGGAAAGGTTTCTATATCGTAGGCCCTGCCGTCACTTACCTCCACGGTGACGATCAGGTCTTCCAGAATCTGGGGGCAAAACTCCAGAACAGCTACTCTGGGCCAATACCGGTAGCCTGCGTTCTTCAGGGCCAATTCAATGTTTCTCACTCGTTCGGAAGGATAATAAAAAGTACCTTCCGAGAGGTGACTGGAGCCATAGGCATGTTCAACTGGTTCTTCTTCGTTTATCAGGCGATAATAAGAAGGGAGAAAGAGAGGATAAGCATCGTTAGGATCGACTTCCAGTGGATGAATCATACCTGAAGTTGAGCTTCCATGAGCACCTCCCTTACCGATATAAGCAGAAAATCGGAGCATATCCTCTATGTGGCCATTCGTGCTCTGCCTCATCTTTTGGTCAGCCAGGACGGGAATACTCAGGTCCTTTGTATTGGGATCGATTCCATCTTCTCTCCAGGCCCTCCGTATACCATCGGGGTCGATCAGAACATTATTCTGATTGCAAAAATCGTCCGTGGCAAATATAAGCCTTTGCATTGGTGTAAACAACTGGGTAAAGATGGGACCAATCTTGAAAAGATACGGGGGCTCCTCTTCAAGATAATCATGGGGATGGAAGATAATATCATCCAATCGATACCGATTTCCCTGGATGGAAATAAAATCAATGCTGCGTAAATGCTTGCCGCTCGATCCCAGAGATTGCTGAATAAGATCATCAATATCAACATAGATTGTATGCCAGGTCCAGTCAGCGTATTGTCTGCCAATGTTCACATTAATTATCCCAGGATTTGCCGGGTCATCAGTCGGCTTACTGATGAGGATTGGGTCTTCTTCGTAGGAAGCACAGCCTAGGCAGTCCTCTCGCGGGATCAATTGGATAGCATAATAATAGAGCTTGTCCCTGTGTAAGGGATCTTTGAGAGTTCCATGAATGGTAAAGGTAAAAGTATCAAACATTTCAACAGTTAAAGGAGCCCTGATTTTAAAACTCAGATAACTGCACCGCGGTAATTGAGAGGAATTGTTTGGGTCCGGACTTATAAAACTGAAAGGGTCCGGACTATTGAGGGCCTTGGAAATAGTGTATCGCTGGAATTCCGGGATAAATATGGAGGCTGGCATATAGACATTCAGTACTCGACTGACCTCAATTGAATCCAGGACCGTTGCGATTTTACCATTACCAATTCCATATCCCCATATAGGGTAAGACGGCTCATTCGTGTTCCACCCATGATTGCGCGGGTTGTCCCAGTACTCAAAATTATCAATGATAATATCGCCGATTGATGTCAGAAAGGGAAGCTGCGTAGTTTGATAGAGTTGTTCCGGCGGCATCCAGGTATCGTCGACGGCAGTATCGTCGTCTTCAGCATTGGCTAAAAGCCCACCCCCTGAAAATACCAGCAAAACTGTCACTGATAGAGTTAATATTATAAGTACGATATATTTAGTGACTTTTATCATTCTTGGCTTTCTCCTCAGCATCCCCTCTTAATTTAAGATTGTTGTAGAAAATTTTTTATGAGGGCTATTCCTTAGCCCTCTGAAATTTAATGTTTTGTGCTTTTTGCTGGGGGCAACTTGCTCAAAATTTTAGTTCAAGATGCGTATGTATACTTAAGGAATCGGAAATAAATAAGTGAAGTGATCCGGGTTTGTTCGCCGGCAACTCTACAGGGGACTGGCAATAAAGCTATTGGGCCAAGAAGTCAAAAATAATTCACGTATTAATTTCCAATTCCTCATGGTTGGTAAGCAATTTCAATTTCAGAAAAATTTTAAGATGGTACTTCAGAGAAAAGGATGATTGGAAATAACGCAATACAACTATTTCTTAAGTATGTAAGAATCGCTTCCCATTAAATTTTTAACCAAGAAATAGCAGTTGCAAAGCCACTTTTTGAGAAGCCACTAAAGGCCGAGTGATCTTTTTATACCTTATACTTCCTCGTTCATCTCTCCGGAACCACAAAACTGTTACCTATTCACCAATTTAAATAATATATATTGAGCAATTCTCATGTCAAGTAAAAATTGCTAAAGCTGCGAGTAACCTGAGATAATCGTGATTTCGAGGCAGGCAAACGAGGCCGATAATAAACAAGTCAACCACACAGAGATACTCAAGACGCGGAGGAGAGCCGGATATATTGCTCTCGATGAAGAATCCCATTTTTCAGGGGAAGTGGATTTATTACATTTAGATGCGATCTTACCGGTTTGTGAGCAATAGCATCTTGACAATATTTAAGTTATGAAATATACTAATCGCGTTTTGCAGTCCTTCCAAAGTATAATCAAACATAACAATATAATAATAGAGAGTCCTTTAATCTAACTTTGACTAACCATAATAAATGCGTGATTAAATCTCTAAAATAGAGAGTTAGTGCGAAAGAACAACCGGCTTTTTAATACGGTTAATTTTAGTTAGGATGGTACTATTATAAAATGAATACCTTAGAAAAAGTATTAGACTTTGAAAAAGAGGCAGATGATATTATTCAAAAGGCCCAAAAAAGGGCATCAGAGTTTCTGTCGAGTCAAGGGGAAGAAATAAAAAATATCGAGAGAGATTTTGAGGATAAGATTGCCAAGGAAAAAGAGGCATTAAGAACTCAATGGAATCAGAAGCTTTCTTCACTTGGCAAAGAAGAAACTCAGAAAAGAGAGATTGTTTTAAAAAAGGTAAAAACGGATTCTTCGCCTAAGATAAATAAGGCGGTAGAAATAGTAATAAATCACATAGTATGATATTAAATCACATACTAAGGAGTTGGAAATAACTAAAGTGAAGCGGTTCGAGTTTGTTTTACGGTAAATCATCGGCAAATAGAAACAGCTTGAGGATAAGAAACCTAAAGTGATTCACTTGATAATTTCCACTGCTTAAGTGAGGAACAAATAGCTATGGCGATTGAGAGAATGACAAAGGTATCCATTATTTGTTTAAAGAGCAAGGAGGAGAACCTTCGCTCTTTCTTCATGGAAAAGGGCATCTTACATATAGTCGATCTCAGACCATCTCTAAAGCTTGAAGAAAATAACGATTACGAAAGACATCTTATATCAGTTGATACTACGGAATCCGATAAGAGAATAGTTCAACTTAGTCATCTCATCGATTTTTTTGATAAATTTTTTCCTGAACCAAAAGGCATCATATCTCTTTTTACCACTACACCTACAACCTTTGCTACTGAATCAGATGTAGAAGAAGCACACCGTCTCGATATAGAGAAGTTGCGTAGTGAAATAAGAGCATTAGATGCAAGTTTTGAAGATGTACATAAAAGGGAAGGGGAGATAGTTCATGAATTACATGAAATTGAACCTTATACCCTTATTTCATTCCCCCCAGCTCTCATCAAAGAGAGTAAAAAAACATTCGCTTTATTAGGGAAAATTAATCATCACGATTATGAAGATTTTTTGAGCAAAGCAGAAATATATCTTGACGATCTGCACATCGAAACTCTATCGGAAGATAAATCTTCACGATTGGTCCTCATTGTTGGTTTAATACAGGCGAAAGAGCAGATAAGCGATTTTCTCACAACCTCTCATTTTATCCCTTTGTCACTCCCACCACTCACTACGACCATTAGTCAGAAATGTCAAGAATTAAAAAAAGAGTTAGAAAAGCTTAGTCTGGAAAAAGAAAAAATCCTGAGCAGGATTGAAGAATATTTGAAATATAGAGTAAATATAAAAATTTTGTTGGAAGAATACAAAAACACGAAATCCTTCCACGAAGTTCAGAAGAATTTTTTACAAACTCCCCATACGGTAATTTTAGAGGGATTTGTCCGCACTCAGGATGTAAAGGCATTAGATGAGGAACTTCGCTCTCATTTTCAAGATGTAAGCTACACTTTTTCTCAACCGGATGCTTCGGATAATGTCCCTGTCTCTTTAAAAAATAATAGAATCTTTAAGCCGGTTGAGCTGCTCGTTGAGATGTTTGGTTATCCCAGTTATTTTTCTCTGGACCCGACGCCTTTTATCTTTATGACTTTTTTAACTTTCTTTGGTATTTGCCTGGGAGATGTTCTCTACGGAACGATGTTGGTTGGTCTTTCTACCCTCCTGATCAGAAAATTTAAAAGAGAAAGAAGGCTGGTCAAATTTTTTCGGCTTTTCTTTTACGCAGGTCTTTTCACGATCTTTTTTGGACTGATAACAGGCTCTTGGGGTGGAAATCTCGTTTCATCCGACTACATCAAATCTTCCTCTAACCTCTTTTACCCTCTTCTTACATTAAGGGATAGTTTACTTCTTCTTGATCCTATGAAAAAGCCATTAGCTGCCTTAGTTATAGCCATTTCTCTTGGTGTCTTTAACCAGTTTTATGGTATTTTTCTCAGGATGGTAAAAGAGTTACGTCAGGGAAATATAAAAAATGCCATATTTGATGGGTTCTTTTGGTATCCCTATCTGATCGGTGCCATGATTCTCATCTCTTCCCTTTTTACCGAGGTAAATCCGGTTTTATCTAAAACGGGGTTTGTCCTTTTTATTTGTGGTGCGGTCTGCCTGGTCCTGACTCAGGGGCGAAGCGAGGAATTTTGGTTAGCTAAGGTATTGACAGGAATAGCGAGTTTATATGGTATTGTAGGCAGTTACGGCTTAGCAGGATTTGTTGGAGATTGCCTCTCCTATTCCCGGCTCCTGGCTCTTGGATTGACCACTACCATAGTCGGTATGGCCTTTAATATCATAGCCTTTTTGTTTAAAGTTCCCGTTGTCTGGCCAGTTATGATAGCTGGTATGCTTATTTTTGGCCATATATTTAATTTTGCCATGAGTATTCTTGGAGCATTTATTCATCCAGCCAGGCTTACCCTTTTGGAGTTTTTCGGAAGGTTTTATGATGGTGGGGGGACACCATTTCGAGCATTCTCCAATAGGTCTACTGCATTGGAAATCATAAACTTAACTACACAGCCCTTTGTCATCCCGATTAAAGCGATGAATATTCTTGCCGAAGGGAGCAGGGAATTTTGACTCCATTAAAAGGTTCTTTGTATTTTTTTCCTAAACCGGTTATCTTGATTAATTATTATGTTACGTCTTATTCAGTGGCTTCAAAAGTGAATTCTTTACCATAAAAATTAGGAAGATCTGGAATTTGTAACTAGGGTTAAGGGAGGATGAAAAATGAGTGCTTGGCAACAGATGCTCAATCTTTATTTTGTACAGACAGGTGCTGGTTTAGCAGCCATAGGTGCTGTTTTTGTTTTTGCATTAGCCGGTTTAGGCTCAGCTAAAGGTATCCAAATCGCGGGAAGCCAGGCGGGTGGGATACTTTCTGAGAAACCGGAACTATTCGGCCAGCTTTTGGTTATTATGGCACTACCGGGTACGCAGGGCTTTTATGGATTTATCTGCGCTATTATGGCAGCTAAACAATGTGGATTTTTATCAGGAACGATAATTGTATCACCTGCCCAGGGGTTGGTTATCTTTTTTTTAGGATTGGGTACTGGTTTTGTCCAGATGTTCAGTGCCATATGGCAGGGAATGGCTTCTGCAGGAGCAGCCAATATGGTTGCCAAACAACCCGCGGAAGCTGGAAAAGCCATTCTTATTCCAGCCCTGGTTGAGACATATGCTGTTGTAGCCCTTTTGGCAAATATCTTGTTATTGATCTGGGTCACCGGGGCAAAATTTTAGCCCATCAACCACAAAAGCCTTGAAAAATATAATGGGGATTAATGGTGAGTCTTGAGAAAATAAGACAAAAAATAGTTGAAGAGGCAGAAGAGGAAGCAGGCCGGATTATTAAGGACGCCGAAAAAAGGGGCCGGATGGCGAAAGAAGAGGCTAAAAGGGCTGCTGAGGAAAGATATAAAAGAGAAATAGAGGATGAAAAAGCAGCCTTAGTCCTTGCAGAAGAGCGGGCCTGTATCAAATATAAGGCAGATATGAATGCCGAGGTATTACGTTTAAAGAACCAATTAATCGATGAAATATTTGATAAAGCCGTGGAAAAGATATCAAAGCTTGAGAATACAAAATATCTTGAAGTTATTGCTCGATACTTTTCTGAAAACCTTATCTCCGGGGTAGATACCCTTGTTATCAGTCAAAAGGATAAAGAGAGGGTTACTGAGAAGTGGGTCGATACTATTTTGGAAAAGATACACAAGGGAGATTTTCAGCTTAAGATTGTAACATCCCCAGATATTCAGGGAGGTTTTATCTTAAAAGGTGAAAAGGCTGAAATAGATTGCTCTTTAGAGCAAATAATAGCTGATAAAAAAGAGGAATTAAAACCCGAAATATCTCGAGTACTTTTTTAATCTTTTGTCTTATTTATCAAATCTCTTATTTATCAATCGAATCTTTTGTTTTATTTTTTGCGTGTTAACTACAGGTTAAGATAGGTTAAATTATGAGATCCCTTGTTCAAAAGGCCCAAGAAGAAACAAAATGGTGTTTTCTGTCCGGGCAAATCAAGGCATTAGAAAAGGAACTGGTTACTAACGCTCAATATCAATCCCTTATTTCAGCCAGAGATCATCATGAGCTGCTCAGATCCTTATCCGATTCTCCCTATAAATCCGTTTTGAGGCAAGAGGAAGATCTTTTTGATTATGAAAAGATTCTGAATGCTCAAGTTTCAGCCAAGCTCAGTTGGATCGAGAAGTATTCTCCTCAGCCTATTGTTTATCATTACTTCAAGGTCAGAGGGGATATTCAGGATATTAAGGCCAAAATAAAATCTTCAGTAAGCAAAATCCCGCAGGATGAAGAATTGAGTGAAAAGAGGATAGAAGAGGGACAGCTATGGACCTTTGACCACGGTGAGATTCCTCTCGAATACCATGAGGCCTACAGGGAGATAATTCAAAAATACAGAGAAAAAAGAACCTTGCAATCTATCGATTTTGAAGCTGATCGCCAGATGCTCGCCATCCTTCATAAGGTAGCTGGTGCCTCTTCGAATGAGATGATGAGAATATACACCGATACCTTCATAGAATTGAAAAATCTCTGTGCTCTTGTGCGGCTCAAGGCTCTTAAGGGACCTGGCAATATGCTTTCGGATATTTTATTTATCCCTCCACAACCCAGGTTAACGATGGATACTATGAGAGAACTCTATGAACTGCCTGGCGACAAATGGCCGGTGATTCTATCCAGGTATGGATATCAGGATATTTTCATTGAGCAGGGAATGTCTCAAGAAGGGTCTCCAACTTTAGAGATTGAAAGAAAATGTGATGATTTTCTCATGGACATCCTGAGAAGGGCAAAATATGTACCATTTGGCATAGAGGTTGCCTTTGCTTATATAGCTTCTTTTTTTATGGAAATATTAAATATAAAGATTATTGTCATAGCAAAGCTTAATCACTTGACAGAAAGTATGATAAGGGCCAAGGTGAGACAGGGGTATGTCTAAAGTCGCTTCTATTGGGGAAAAAGATGTTCTCCTCTGCTTTAAAGGCATGGGAGTGGATGTTTTTCCGGTTACTAAATCCGAAGAATGCCTTATCAAGCTGCAAGAACTCGCTTTTGATAGCTCGTACAGTATTATTTTAATCACTGAATCCATTGCTCAAGGTATCGTAAAAGAAATAGACCAATTAAGCCAAAGGGCTCCAAACATTATTTTAATTATACCGGGCCATAAAGGGAGCCAGAACACGAGCCTCAAGCAAATGAAAAAGATCATTGAACGAGCTGTAGGAATTGACTTGATATCAAAGGGCTCAAAAGGAGAGGATTATTCATGGGAGTAGGGAGAATAATTAAGGTTGCTGGCCCACTCGTTATAGCCGAAGGCTTGCAGGGTGCCAAAATGTTTGAGATTGTCAAGGTCAGTGATCAAAAGCTGCTCGGAGAGATTATTGAGATTAGAGAAAAGCAGTGCTCTATTCAGGTTTATGAAGAGACCGAAGGTATTGGACCTGGTGACCCTGTTTACCTTGCCAATGAACCGTTAAGCGTTGAATTGGGACCTGGCTTGATTGGGTCCATTTTTGATGGTGTTCAAAGACCCCTGGATACCTTGCAAAAATTGTATGGCAACTATATTGTGAGAGGAAGTGAAAGCCCCTCACTGTCCCGTGATAAAAAATGGCTGTTTGAGCCAACGGTCAAAAAAGGGGATAAGGTAATTGCCGGAGACGCTATCGGGTTTGTACAGGAAACCAGAATAGTTAAGCATAAAATCATGGTCCCCTTTACTATGGAAGGGACCGTAAAAGATATCAGAAAAGGTGAATTTACGGTTGAAGAGACCGTCTGCACCCTGGCTACCAAAGATGGTGAAAAAGCGTTAACCATGATCCAGCGATGGCCGGTGAGAAAACCAAGGCCGGTAAAACAAAAGATTTCTCCAGTAGAGCCTTTGGTAACCGGGCAGAGAATCATCGATATGCTTTTTCCCCTTTGCAAGGGCGGCACCGCCTGTGTACCTGGGCCATTTGGCAGTGGAAAAACCGTGGTCCAGCACCAACTGGCCAAATGGTGCGATGCGGATATCATTATTTTTGTAGGCTGCGGTGAGCGCGGCAATGAGATGACTGATGTTCTTATTGAATTCCCGGAGATCAAAGACCCCAGAACAAATGCTTCTTTAATGAATAGAACCGTTTTAATAGCCAATACCTCTAATATGCCTGTGGCTGCACGGGAGGCATCGGTATTTACCGGTATTACCATAGCCGAATACTTCAGGGACATGGGATATCACGTGGCACTCATGGCTGACTCTACCTCCCGATGGGCTGAGGCTATGCGGGAGATGTCGGGGCGGCTTGAGGAGATGCCGGGCGAGGAAGGATACCCTGCTTATTTAAGTTCAAGAATTGCCAGCTTCTATGAGCGGGCAGGAAGAGTAAGCTGTTTAGGTCAGGAAGACAGACCTGCTACTCTCAGCATTATCGGTGCAGTATCACCGCCTGGGGGCGATTTATCTGAACCTGTTGTGCAAGCCACTTTGAGAGTAGTTAAAGTATTCTGGGGGCTTGATGATGCTATTGCTGCCAGAAGGCATTTCCCGGCCATCGATTGGCTGAAGAGCTATTCATTGTATAATGATATAATCGATAAGGCTTCAACAGAGCAGATAGATAAGAGGTGGAAACCAAATCGAATTGAAGCCATGAAAATCTTGCAGAGAGAATCAGAGCTTATTGAGATTGTCAGGCTCGTTGGTTTTGACGCTTTATCCTCTGAAGATAAATTGACTATGGAGGTTGCTAAATTTATCAGGGAGGATTTCCTTCATCAGAATGCCTTTATGGAGGAGGATACTTATACCTCCTACCTGAAGCAATTTAAAATATTGAATCTGATCTTATTGTTTGGAAAGTATGCCGAGAAGGCAATAAAAAATAATGTAGCTTTTGAAAAAATTGCTGATTTGCCAATAAGGGAAAAGATTGCCCGGTCAAAATATATTGATGAAAAATTATTGTCTCAGTTCGATGGTATAGAAACCGAAATGAAGCAGCAATTTGAAGAGCTTGAAGAAAAAAAGGAAGGAGTTTTACTTGAGCAAAGAGTATAAAACTATTTCCCAGCTCTTTGGGCCACTGATGTTGGTTGAAGAAGTGGAGAATGCGAAATATGGTGAATTGGTCCAGATACGGTTACCAAATCAGGAAATTCGCCGGGGGCGTGTACTGGAGGCCCATCAACAGAAGGTTTTAGTTCAGGTTTTTGAAGGCACTGACAGCATGGACCCGGATGAATGTAAGGTCAAATTCTTAGGCCACGGCATTGAGTTTCCTGTCTCGCCGGATATCCTGGGCAGGGTTTTCAATGCCTTTGGTCACCCGAAAGATGGCGGGCCTGAAATAATTCCTGATAAGAAATTAAATATTAATGGCGATCCTATTAACCCTTACGCCCGTGATTATCCCAATGAATTTATTCAAACAGGATTTTCGACCATAGATGGCATGAACACGCTGGTCAGGGGGCAGAAGTTACCGATATTTTCAGGGTCAGGGCTGCCTCATCCGCAATTTGCCGCTCAGATAGCACGGCAGGCAAAGGTATTGAAGAGTGGAGAGAAGTTTGCCGTTGTCTTTGCCGCTATGGGGATCACCTTTGAAGAGGCGGAATTTTTTGTTGACGATTTTAAGAAAACCGGGGCAATTGACAAAACGGTATTATTAATTAACCTGGCCAATGACCCGCCTATCGAGAGAATCGCCCTTCCGCGCAGTGCCTTAACCTGTGCTGAATATCTTGCCTTTGATTTGGATATGCATGTGTTGGTAATCCTTACTGATCTAACCAATTATTGCGAAGCATTGAGAGAAATTTGCGCAGCTCGTAAAGAGATTCCAGGTAGACGTGGATACCCAGGCTACCTATATACGGACTTAGCCACGCTCTATGAGCGGGCAGGAAGGATTAAAGGGAAAAAGGGGTCCATAACCCAAATCCCTATCCTTACCATGCCAGAGGATGATAAGACCCATCCCATACCTGACCTCACGGGATATATTACCGAGGGGCAGATATTTCTCTCACGGGAGCTGCACAGGAAAGGGATCTATCCGCCAGTGGATGTATTGCCCTCATTGTCACGGTTAAAAGATAAAGGTATTGGTCAGGGAAAGACAAGAAAAGATCATTCGGATGTATTGAATCAGTTATTTGCCGCTTATGCACGAGGCAAGGAGGCACAGGAGTTGGCCGTTGTTCTCGGTGAATCCGCACTGACTCCGGTGGATTTAAAATTTCTCGCTTTTGCTGATGAATTCGAGGATACCTTTGTGCGGCAAAGAGATGATGAAAATAGAAGCATCGAAAGGACTCTTGAGCTGGGATGGCTTTTGCTGAGCAGGTTGCCGACAGGTGAATTAAAAAGAATTAGGGATGCCTATAAAGAAGAGTTTCTTAAACCTCTCCTAACTACTCAGGCAGATAGGCTGTAGCTATTCAGGCTGTAGGAAAAGACAATTCAGGTAGATAGGCTGTAGGAATTTAGGCTATAGGAAAAGAAAATGACTAACAGCCTAAATGCCTACAGCCTAAACAACCTTTTCTTTCGTGGGGTACTTAATAACTATGAGGCTCAATGTAAATCCCAACAGAATGATTCTGCTGCGTTTGCGGAAGAGGTTAAATTTTGCCAGGCGCGGCCATCGTCTTTTAAAGGATAAATTGGAAGGATTGATTAAGGAATTTTCTTCCTTCGTCGATGCCTATAAGAAGCAGAGGATTTTGGTTGATAATGCTCTTCCTGAAATATTAAAGACATTTCTTTTAGCTAAGGCTACTTCATTTTCAGAGGAAATCATTGAAGATGCCTTGAATTATCCTAAAGGGGAATTATTCATCCGGATAACTAAAAAAAATATTATGAACGTGATGATTCCTCAATTAACTATCGAAGGAGAGGTTGATTTATTTTCTTACGGGCTGATGAATACTCCCTTAGAATTGGATTATGCTCTCACTTCCCTGAGAGAAATTTTCCCAGAGATTTTGAAAATGGCCGAGCTGGAAGCTACGGTAAGACTGATGGCCCAGGAAATTGGAAAGATCCGCAGGCGTGTAAACGCTCTTGAGTATTTTCTTATACCGCAACTGGAAGAGACTGTCAGGTTTATAAGGTTCAAACTTGATGAGATTGAGCGTTCTAATAATTCCCGCCTTATGAAGATAAAAGACATTATCCGCTCTCATTAACATTGTCTGAATTCTTCGTCAACAACATTGCTTGGCATTTTAGTCAACCCATTTTTGTCGGTTTCCTGAAGAAGTTACAAAAGTAAAAAGTTTGACTATTGACCTTTGAGAGAATATAATGACTTGGTTTTTGAAGTTGTTTTCAAAAAGGACTGAATAAAAAGGTCAAAAAAAGTTTTTGAAAAATAAGGGGTTGACATGAATAAAAGATTCGTTCTGCTTATTGTTTGTCTCTGTTTGTTCATCGTATTTATCTGGTTCTGGATCAGCAAGCTGGAGTCTCATGGACCGAAGGTCAGCCAGGATAAAACGACCAAATTTTTAAATAAGCCTCAGACCCTGATTTTTCAAATAGAGGATATTGAAAGCGGCTTGCGCAGCATCCAGGTATCCATAGTACAAAGTGATTCTCAAAAAGAGATTTACACGGAGGAAGTGCCAGGCAGCCTGATCTGGCGCAAAAAAAACACCAAGCGCAGAACTGTTCAGATACCTTTTAACCCCGTGGAAATGAAGTTAAGGGAAGGGCAGATAACCTTCATGGTAACAGCTCGCGATTATTCCTGGCGGAATAAATTGTCGGGAAATGTTACTATTTTTGAACAACAATTCCTCCTCGACCGAATACCACCGGAGCTTACCTGCTTGAGTACACAGCACTACCTTAATCAAGGGGGCACCGGCTTTGTTGTTTACCAGACATCCAACGATTCGGTAAAGAATGGTGTCTCTGTGGGCAATGCATTTTTCCCCGGTTTTGCGGTGAAATCCTCAAGCTTTCCCCATGCACATGTTGTCTATTTTGCTCTTCCCTACGACCAGCCAGACCCCAGAATTGAACTGATCTCAGTGGATGAGGCAGGTAATGAAGCAAGGACCGGTTTTTATTATATGCTGCGAAAAAAAGCCTTTCGAAAAGACTCTCTGACTATTGGTGATGACTTTCTTCAAAAGAAGATTCCGCAATTTTATGCAATGGACGGGACCCTGCCGGGAATGTCGCTGACCGATGCATTTTTGAGAATAAATAACTATTGGCGAGATGAAAATCACCGCATGATTCGTGAAATCTGCCAGCATCCTCATCCGGAATCTTTGTGGACAGGAAAATTTTTGCGACTTCCAAATGCCAAGCCCTCCGCTTTATACGCTGATCATCGCCTCTATATGTATAAGGATAAACTGATCGATGAACAGACACACCTGGGAGTAGACCTGGCTTCACTTGCCCATTCCTCAGTTCCTGCTGCCAACAGCGGCATCGTAATCTACCAGGATACCCTGGGAATATATGGCAAAACAGTCATCATTGATCACGGCCAGAATATCTTCAGCATGTATAGTCACCTCAGCAACTTTTCCGTCTCTGCCGGTCAAAAAGTAACAACCGGGCAAATCATCGGCAATACCGGAGATACTGGCTGGGCTGGTGGAGACCACCTTCATCATTCCATGATGATTGGCGGTAGTTTTGTGAATCCGATTGAGTGGTGGGATGGGCACTGGATAAAAGATAATATTGAGTTAAAATTGTCAATCATCTCGCCCTCTCGGTAGCAAGGGAAATAGGCGGGAAAAAGGATAAAAAAGATAATCACCAATAAATCTACTATAAAGAAAGACAAAGGCACAGAGAATATTTTTATAACGTCTCTGTGCCTTTTGGTTTCTGTGTGTGATCTAAATTCACCGTTTACTCGTGGTCGCCTGACTGCCCCTTATATATATGAATAGCTTCCTTCTTAACTTCCGCTGCAGCCATTTTTTCATCAAAGCCAACTTTGCCGACTTTTTCTCCCTCTTCCAGCCATGATTCGGCCCGAAGCCTGGACTGAATTGCTGCATCGAGTTCCTCTTTGTCAGAAACCCTTTCAGCACCGGTTGAGAGAATCGTCACCTGGTTGTTTCTTACCTCAACAAAGCCTCCGGCTATAGCAAGGTAATAAGTCTGGTCACCCTTAATATACCTTACCGGACATGCTCGTGGCAGACTAACAAGCATGGGGGCATGCTTTCTCATAACACCAAGACCCAGATCACCTTTCTCAGGGGATTTGTATCTAAAGGTTACAATATCAATATCCTTCTCATCAACAAGGATTTTTTCCGGAGAAATAACCTGAAGGCTCATTTTATCCAAGCCAGCCTCAATTGTATGTTCCTCACTCATTTCTTTTTACCCTTCTCTTCAATGTCCTTGAATCGAGCAGCTTGAGCCAGAGCTTCGTCTATATCTCCCACCATGTAAAACGCCTGTTCCGGAACATCATCATATTTTCCGTCACATATGTCCTCAAAACCGGTTAAGGTTTTTTCAAGGGTCACGTAGCGACCCTGCATTCCCGTAAAAGTCTCAGCTACGTGGAAGGGCTGGGTCAGAAATTTTTGAATGCGTCTGGCCCTGGTAACTGCTATCCGATCCTCCTCGGAAAGCTCTTCCAACCCCAAAATAGCGATCAAATCCTGTAGGTTTTTGTACCTTTCAAGGTTCATCTTAACTTTGCGGGCAACTTCGCAATGCCTGTCACCGACAATCCAGGGCTCCAGAATCTGAGAGTTTGAGGCAAGGGGATCGAGTGCAGGATAAAGCCCTAATTCTGCAACCTTTCTTGACAAAACTACCATAGCATCAAGGTGGGAAAAAACCGAAGCAGGGCCAGGGTCAGCCAAATCGTCACCAGGAACGTAAACAGCCTGGACCGAGGTAATTGCTCCGCGGGCGGTTGAAGCGATTCGCTCCTGCAAGGCCCCCATTTCAGTAAAGAGTGTAGGCTGATAACCGACTTCGGAAGGTACGCGAGCTCGAAGCAGGGATATTTCCAGTCCAGCCTGAACGTATCGAAAGACATTATCCAAAAAGAGAAGAACATCCTGTCTGGCCTCGTCTCTAAAGTACTCGGCCATAGTCAGTGCCGTAAAAGGAACACGGAAACGGACTCCTGGAGACTCGTTCATCTGACCATAAACGAGAATAGCCTTGTCCAAGACGTTAGAGTTATACATTTCATGCCACAGATCGTTTCCCTCTCTGGTTCTTTCTCCAATGCCCCCGAAAATCGAGACCCCGGAATGTTCCATCGCCACGTTTCGAATCAATTCCATGATGATAACGGTTTTACCGACTCCGGCTCCTCCGAAGAGGCCGACTTTACCGCCGCGGGGAAAAGGAGTAATAAGATCAATTACTTTTATTCCGGTCTCAAATACCTGAGGGAAGGTCTCCAATTTAGCGTAAGGTATCGCTGGTTTATAAATAGGCTCATACTGGTCAGTATTGACCGGTCCCCGCTCATCTATGGGTTCTCCGAGAATATTGAACATTCGTCCAAGAACCTGTGGGCCCACAGGGACACAAATAGGTGCGCCCGTATCGTAGACTTTCGCACCCCTTGCCAAACCATCATTGTAATCCAAAGCAACGCAGCGGACCACTCCTTGACCCATCAGTTGGACAGCTTCCATGGGCAATCCTGTTTGAGGGTCATCTACTTTGAGCAAATTATTTATCTTTGGCAATTCACCTGCAAATTGCACGTCAACAACCGGCCCTAATACCTGCATCACACTGCCAACTGATTCACCGTTTCCACCAGTGACCTTCTTGACATTATCTAATTTTTCCCTCAGATCCGAGGAAATATTATCATCCATATCCTTTGGCATGGAAACAAAATCCTCCTTAAGGCTGCACGGCAGCTCTTAACACCAATCATCCATAAAGGTTGTAACTACTTAAGGTTGTTTAGGCTGTAGGTATTTAGGCAATTAGTCATTGTCTCTTCCTACAGCCTAAATGCCTATAGCCTATCTACCTAAGTAGTTACTAAAGGTTAAAATAAGCTGCCGCTGGCTTTTTTTGCTGCCTCCAGCTCAATTACGTTAGCTGCGCTTAAAATTCCCAACAAGTCTAAGGTTATTAAATCTCTCCGCATTTTATTATAATTGACTCTCAATCCCTTCAAGGTTTGCTCTGCCCGATCGGATGCCTCTTCCATAGCCATCATTCGAGCACCCTGTTCACTGGCATAAGACTCAAGCAGCATATCGAAGACCTGGATTCGAAAGTAAGTCGGGATAAGTTCTTTCAAGATGGAAATAGGATCAGGTTCATAGATCCAATCCTTAAAGGACTGAAACGTGCCTGGGGCCGATATAATATCAAAGCTCAACGGAAGCATCTTTAAAACAGTTGGCTCTCGTTTGACCGGGCTGTAGAATTTCGTATAGGCACAGTATATCTCTTTGACGTCAGGATCATTGAAAAACTTGACCATAGTCACTAATAAATTGATGGCATCGCTGATCGATACTCCTTCATCCGACCATTTTTCCATACCGATGATGGTGGCTTTCGTTTTTCGTCGGAAAAAATTTTCGCTTTTGATCCCTTTGCAGAAAACAGCGCAAGGTTGTCCTCTTTTTTCCATATCCTCAATTTTCGCCTGAGCCAGGCGGCCGATCTGTCCGTTATAACTTCCGCACATTCCTATATCGGAGCCAATAACCACAAAAATATTTTTACCTTCACCCATTTTTGCCTGGAACAATGGGGAAACCTCTGCAATTTTATCCCCTAGTTCATTAACATAATAGGATTGGACAAGAACAATCTCCCTCATCTTCTCAGAATAGGCCCGCAGTGAGGCAGCCTTGGATCTAGATCTGGCTAACTTCGCGGCAGCAACGGTAGACATTGTCTGGGTCGTTGCCTTGATATTCTCCACACTATTGATGTGTTGTTTTAATTCGATCAATTTTTGTGACATTGTATCCTTCTCGTCTCACCTATTTTTCCTGCCAATCCCCTCTTAAGTCATGGAAAAAGTAGCCCTGAAATCCTTGATTGCCTTCTTCAATAACTCTTCAATCTCTTTGGTAACATCCTTTAATTCAAGAATCATTGAGAATATTTCGGGAGCATTTCGGCGAATATAGGTGACAAATTCTTTTTCAAAAGCATTCATCCGCTTGACCGGAATATCATCCACGAAACCATTAACTACAGAGTAAAAAACGGCAACTTGCTCTTCTACCGGCATTGGGGCGTATTGAATCTGCTTGAGAAGCTCTCGCCCACGCTCACCACGGGCCAACTGGGCCTTGGTAGCATCATCCAGCTCAGCTCCGAATTTTACGAAGGCAGCCATTTCATGGTACTGCGACAAGTCAACGCGCATTCGGCCTGCTACTTTTTTCATGGCCTTTAATTGGGCAGCGCCTCCAACACGCGATACCGACAACCCCACGTTAATAGCAGGTCGAAAACCGGTATTGAACAATTCATTTTGAAGGTAAATCTGCCCATCCGTGATCGAGATAACATTCGTGGAAATATAGGCAGTAACATCCCCGCCCAGCGTTTCAATAATGGGAAGAGCGGTCAATGATCCCCCTCCTAAATCATCACGCATTTTGGCGGATCTTTCCAGAAGCCGTGAATGGATGTAAAAAATATCTCCCGGATAAGCCTCCCGGCCGATAGGCCGTTTCAGCAAAGCCGACATTTCCCGATAGGATATAGCATGCTTTGAAAGGTCATCGTAGATGACCAGAGCATGCCTGCCCTGCTCCATAAACTCTTCTCCAATGGCGCAGGCAGTATAAGGTGCAAAAAATCGAAAAGCGGTCTGCTCATTCGCCAAGGCCGCCACAATAATCGTATGCTTCAATGCCCCTTCTTTTTGCAGTACGTGAACCACCTTGGCTACTGCTGCAGCTTTTTGCCCTATGGCGCAGTAGATACAAATCAAATCAGAGTTCTTTTGATTTATAATGGTATCTACAGCCAGAGCGGTCTTGCCGATTTTTCTGTCTCCGATAATCAGCTCACGCTGCCCTCTTCCAATCGGGACCAGAGCATCAATAGCTTTCAGTCCGGTCTGGACCGGCTCACAAACTGATTGCCGGAGCATAACCCCTGGGGCCTTTCTCTCAACCAGTCGAAATTTATTGGACTCGATCCTTCCTTTACCATCAATCGGTATGGCCATAGCATTGACAATTCTGCCGATCATCCCATCTCCGACGGGAACCTGCATCAACTGGCCTGTGCAGGTTACCCGGCTTCCCTCGGTGATCTCTTCCTCAGGGGTGAGCAGAATGCATCCTACACTGTTACGTTCCAGGTTAAATGCCATGCCATAACCGCCATTTTCAAACTGGACCACTTCATTATATCCAACTTTCCCCAAACCGGACACGCGGGCGATTGCGTCTCCAACTTCCAGCACCACGCCTTCCCGTCCGATATCATCCACTTTGAATGATGGCTCTGTTGCCTCAATAAGCTTTCTGATCTGGCTCGTTACATCAGCTACCTTTGATCCCTCTATCGAGACATCCATTTCTTCCCGCAGCATCCGAAGTTTTTCTTCAAGCTCATCAGCAAAAGAATGCCGGATGTCCAGGTTGATTTTCAAGTCATGGGTCAGGAAGAGAACACTCCCTTCCTGTTTTAAATCCTCAAAAACCCGAATATCGATTTTACGGTCAGCGAGGTCAGACAGCTTTTGTTCCAAACTGTTGACGAAGCTACTATTAAGGGGAACAGAGGTGAGGAGGACCAGTGGTAATTTACATTCGGAGAGAACCTCTTTCAAATCATGCTGCACGATATCTTTCATAACCTTAGCCTTCCTTAATGACTCCTTCTTCAAGAATCCATTACTCTCGAATTGAAAAGTTAGTTGGACATTCCCACTCGGAGGTAACTCTGTTTAAGGCTCTGCCCAACGGCGTTTTCAATTAATGCTTTCTGATGATCCTCATTAATCGATCCGTACATGACTTTTTTGGAAGCTAAGGATACCAAATCAATCAACATGGCGTACATTTCCTGACGAATTTTTTCTTTTTCACGTTCAATTTCCGCCTTGGCTTCCTGCGAAATCCTGTTCGCATCAACCTTGGCCTGAACAATGAGCGCATCCGCATTCTCCTGAGCCTTTATGCGAATCACCTCTCCATCCTGCCTGGCCTTGAGTATAATCTTTTCCCCGCTCGCTTCCAATTTAGCCACTTCTGCTTTTGCCCCATCTACCGTAGCCAGTGCAGCGGCAACTTTAGCCTTCCTCTCTTCCAGGACACCTATGATTGGCTTAAAGAAAAATTTTTTCATGATGACCAAGAGCACGAGGAAGTTAAGTATGCTAAATAGGAATTTAAAAAAACTGAATCCTAATATTCCCATCGTTATTCACCTTATAAAAAAGTATGAAAAATAAAAAAATACCCTTTTCTGTCCCTGCTTAATTCTGCTTTGTTGTATTATCAACTAACTAGTTTAATTTGTTGAAAGTTGATATTTTATCAATAACAAACATTACCAATAACTTGTAGAGTTAACCCTAAATCCAGTGTAAACTAACCAACAACCATAAAAAATGAGAGGAACTCTTCCATGAAATGCGAGAAAGAACCCCCATCTTCTCAATGGGTTGATAATTCACCCTGGATTCAGGTTTAATTCTATCCTTTTTTTGGATTCTCAGGCTTAATTCTATCCCGTTTAATGACCGGCGACCAGAACCGGAATAAATGGGTTTCCGAAGAGAAGAATTAAGGAAACCAGCAAACAGTAAATGGCAAGAGCTTCAATAAGAGCCATAGCAATGAGCATGGTGGTGAAGGTTCTTCCTGCCATCTCCGGTTGTCTGGCAATACCTTCCAATGCAGCCATTCCAATCTTTGACATACCCACTGCCGCACCAAGAGCCCCAATACCAATAGCAATAACAGCACTCAAGGTTGTAACCATTTTCAGTAAGATCATACTATCCATGACGCTTATCCCTCCATGATATTAGAATTAATAAGGTTGATGTGTAATTGCTGCTTTCTTTTTAATGATGAATCGCAGCTTCTTCTTTGAGATAAAAAGTGCTTAACATGCAAAACACGGTTGCTTGAATTATGGCTACCAGAATATCCAGTATCAAGATTACTAGGGGAATAAAGAGAGGGATTACCATTCGATAGCTGCCCAGTGCCACCTGAGAAACCATGCTATACACTGTATGCTCTCCGAAGATATTCCCAAAAAGTCGAAAAGAAAGAGACAAGAGCCTGGCACCATTATCCATCCCATGCAGTAATATCAGCAAACTTACGATAATTATCATCATTGAGGTATACAGGAGGCCACTGATTTTTTGGAACAGCTCCAGATAGGGGTTAATCCAATCCATCAGGTACTTCTTGAGTGCTTTTATTTTAGTGCTGAGAAAGTAAATACCGAGAACGGAGAGGATAGCAACCGCTACGGTTGTACTTAAGTCCCCTGTATGGTATTGGGTGTAAGATATGATAAAAAAGATGTTGGGGATAATAATAAAGAGAAAAAACATTCCGAGGAAAGGCAAGAGTAAAGGAATCAGATCCTTGCGTGATTCGGGATCAAATAGGCCAAACAGAAACTCGGCTATGGCCTCATCCGTATTTTTGAGATAAAAAATGCCTAAAATGCAAAACACGATTATTTGAATTGTGGCTACCAGAACATCCAGGATCAAGATTAACGTGGGAAACGCTGTATTCTCTCCGAAGATATTTCCAAAAAGTCGAGAAGAAAAAGACGAGAGGCTGGCACCATTCCAGTAAAGTAATATCAGCAAACTTACGATAATTATCATCATTGAGAAATAGGGGTGGCCACTTATTTTTTTGAAAAAGCCGGCCTTTTCCTCTTCTCGCTCTACCGTTGAGTTTTCTTTTCCCTCATCCGTTGACTCTTTTTCTCCCTCATCCGTTGACTTTTCGAACAGCTCCGGATAAGGGTTAATCCAATCCCACAGGTACTTCTTGGGGCCTTTTATTTTAATGCTGAGAATGTGAACACCGAGAATGGAGATGATAGCAATCGCTACGGTTGTACTTATGTCCCCTGTCGGGCATTGGGCGTAAGGTATGAGGAGAAATATATTGGAGATAATAATAAAGAGGAAAAACGTTCCGAGGAAAGGCAAGACTAAAGGCATCATATCCTTGCCTAATTCTGGCTCAAATATGCCAAGCAGAAACTCGACTATGACCTCAGCAATATTTTGAAGACGATCTGGAACACCCAGTGTTTTTTTGTTGAGGGCCAATACTGCAAATACACCCAAGATCCCTAGTATGATAAGCGACCATAAAATCGACTCGCCAACACTCAGAAAATGAACACCATGTCCCATGCATCCCTCCTAACCACATAATAATGACACACATTAACCATTTAATAATAACAATTAATCTGCAAATTAATCTGAAAATGCTACCTTATATATATATACATCATCTTGCAATAAAAGAGTAGCAGAAAGTAAGACAAATTTCAATGATAATTCGAACAAATTGACATAAAAAATGCACAATCTGCTGGGGAAGTGAGATTGAAAATGACTTCATAATTTGATTCGTCGGATTATATCATTGTGAATTTTAAGCTGTCAAGTACGAATTTTAAATATAGTGCCATAAAATTTTTTCATACTGAGCTCTGATTTAGATTCGTTATTTTATTAACGAATAGTTAATTGTCGGCAGATTTAAAGATTTATCATGCACTTGAGTTAAATTTTTATGGTCAGAAATTGCAGTCGATAGATATTTGTAGATTTTCGGTTTGTATCTTGACATCAATCTGCTATTATTATAAATTAATTTCAAAGTCTCATAACATTAAGCCCATACTTTGAAGAAAACTGAAAAATGAAAAATGAATACGATATCAGCTATTTAGAAAAAGAGTGGAGTCAGAGGAACCTCGATCTCTTTCCTTATATGGAGGGTCTTTTCAGTCTGATGCGCTCAAGAGAGGTTAACCTTGAAAAGACAAAAAAACGGTTGCGGCAATCCTCTCCGGCTACTATCGTTCAATTCCTTGGATCAGATGACAAGGATGTTTCCCGTATTGCCAGCAGGCTGATCCAGGAGCATCAGGAGCAGACGATTATCATTGCCATGCTGCTCTACAGCTTGACTAAAGTGACCAAACGAGGCTATGCAGCCAAGGCTGGCGACTGCCTGGCCGGCTGTTTGCAGCCTGCGGGAGGTGTCAGATATTTATTTCAATTACTCCGTCAGTTTCCTGAGATTAAGGACAAAGGTACTGAATTTTTTAAACATTTCTGGCTTACCGGAACAGAATCAATCCTTCGCGGTGATCATGTTCATACATTTTTCGGGCATATATTCCAAGCTATTGAGGAAGACCTGGAGGGCGCTTTTCCTGACAGGGAAGAAATCTCCTCCCTGCCGGAATTCCTTTTGCTGAAAGAGGATTTGATCCCTGCTCTTCGGGTCTATTACCTGATTGAAACCAGGTCTGAGATAAAAATGATTTTTGATTTGGAATTGAGAAAATTTGGACAGCACATCAGTAGCCTCCATAAACTGATATCCTTTGAATCACATACATACCTTGAGGAAGTGCTTCCGGTGGTTATCTCATTCATTGGCTTGCTGCGGCTTGGGAATGACCGAAAGCACCTGGACCCGATCTTATCAAAAATAGCGGAATCCGATTACACGAAACCGCTTGCGACCCATCTGGAAGTCCTCCTTGAAAGGGTTATCTCTTTATTAGAGGACCCGACAAAATATGCCTGCGAAATCCTTCCTCATGATCTATTTTTTTAATTACACGGTTATGATGAGTGCGGGAGAATAAGATAGCGATCCTTGAAAAAGTGGGAAGTCCCTCGATCCGAAAGTCAGAAACCGTATTCGACAGCATCCCCTGCCTGTCCGCCTCGTTAAACTTCTCTCTCGAATAGAAGACAGATAGCACGGTAAAAGAAATAAGCAGAGATAACCGAAAGAGCAACTCCCATATCCCAGAGCGTGACGAGCAAGATATTACCTTGACAGATAAAATTGATAGTGCTATATTTCTAAATTCTACTATAAGATCAATAACATCCAAGCATCCTGATGGATTTGAGGTCTTGCTTAGGGAGATTCAAGGGGCTTGAGTTCAATCATGGTGAATAACAAAGAGCTGAAGTTGCTGGAAAAAAAATTTAGCCATCAACAAAAAAGATACTTTCTCCCATTGGCTAACGCCTACAGGGAACGGAATAATCTTGATAAATGTATAAGCCTGTTTCGGCAGGGGCTCTTGGCATTTCCGCACTACTGGGCTGCCCGGGTGGCACTTGGGCGTGCTCTCATGGAAAGAGGCGATCTTGATGAGGCGTTGGAGGAATTAAAAACGGCGGCTGGTCAAGTTCCTGAAAATCTCCTTCTTCACAGGCTCCTGGCTTTAATCTATTTTAAAAGAGGTGAGTTGACAAAAGCCGCAAACTTTTGCCGATTGGTCTTATTCATGATTCCTGATGATAGAGAATGCTCTTTTATCATGAGTGAGATTTTAAAAATGCAAGCAAGGGGATCTCAAACAGAGTCCATAATTGAAGAGACGAAAAGATTCTCTCCTGAATTCTCTTCTGAATCATGGCAATCTGAACTGGAACTGCCTGGGCAGGAGCAGGAAGAACTATCGCAGCAGCCAGAACTATCGCAGCAACCTGAACCATTGCAGCAGCCAGAAGTATCGCAGCAACCTGCACCATTGCAGCAGCCTGAACTATCGCAGCAGCCAGAACTATTGCAGCAGCCTGAATCAGCGCAGGGAGAACAGGAGCAGGAAGAACAGGAGGAAATCCTTACCCCGACAATTGCAGAGCTGTATTTATCACAGGGGTTTGCGGAAAAGGCCATCGAGATTTATCAAGAATTATTGATCCGGCAGCCGGACCGCACAGAGTGGATGGAAAGGATACGCTCTATTCAGAAGGAGAGAGGAATAAAAATTTTCGATC
>Ga0307378_10002680_pt1 | contig 26850 bp, 18 predicted proteins | sample UN1MG_FD_202238 | JGI IMG/M metagenome (GOLD analysis project Ga0307378, IMG submission 202238) | Soil microbial communities from Risofladan, Vaasa, Finland - UN-1 | ecosystem: Environmental > Terrestrial > Soil > Coastal area > Acid sulfate soil | place: Finland: Risofladan, Vaasa | collected...
TTACAGTTCATTAGGATTCAGACTTCAAAATCCTTTGGTACTGTTAAAATAAAAAAAAAAAGAATAATTACAAAAAGAATTTATTCTATTTTCCTTGAAATTTAGGAGTTCTCTTTTGTAAAAATGCACTGATTCCTTCAGCAACATCCTTACTGCGTGAATTTATTGCATAACCCATTTGCTCAAATTGTAAGCCTATATTTAGCGGTGTTTGAGTTCCATAGTCAATACTTTTCTTGATTAAAAATAAACTGTTTGTAGGAGCATTTCCTAACCATGATGCTCTTTCATGAACAAAATCTTCAAATTTATCATCATCGACTACAAAGGATATAACTCCCCACTCAAACATTTGTTCTGCAGTATAATGCTCGCCAAAAAACATCATTCTCTTTACTCTCATTTTACCAAGATTTCTTATTAATCGTTGAGTTCCACCATTAGCAGGAAAAATACCACGTTGAATTTCAGGAAACCCAAATAATGAGCGTTTGGATGCAATAGATATATCACACACTAAGACTAACTCAAATCCTCCACCCAAAGCATATCCATCTATAGCAGCAATTATTGGTTTTGGAAATGCCTCAATTAAATTATAATATTTATGTCTTCTATACATAGCATGACTTTGATGCCTTAAATTATCTGGATCAAGATCAGCACTCCCTCTATCTGAAAGATCAGCACCCGCAGAGAACGCAGGTTTCTTTAAGTACTCTTTAGTTCCACGTAACACTACGCATCGGACACTTTGATCAACTTCTACAGTTTCTAATGCTTCAGCAATTTCTCTTAACGTTTGGTTTTGAAGCGCATTCAATTTATCAGGGCGATTTATTGATATTACAGCATAATTTCCTTCTTCTTTTTTTTCGATTTTAACGTGTTCAAACTTTTTTTCATTTGACATTTTACAAACCTTTTTTCATATTAATTTTCTATTATATCCAAATTTTTATTGATTAGAATTAGATTAAATAATATTTGAATCTATTTGTTGTTTTATTTTCTTATTAAACTCAACTTTATTACACTTGGTATATTTCAATTCAAAAGAGTAAGAACTGTTAAACACTTGAATTCAAATAATAGAGGATTTAGTATGGTAAATAATAACGAAAAAATAAAGAATGACGAGATAAAAGCCACTCGTGTTCTCAGTAGTGTAAATGTTAAATTCAATAATCCCTTACCAGATGTTCATACGGCTAGAGTAATTATTTCTAGTTGTGGATGGATTGAAACTACAGATGGTATTGTCCTCATTGACACTTTAAATAGAAGACATACTGCTAAGCAAGTAAAAGATAGAATTAAAAAAAAGATTAAATACATCATTTATACGCACGGTCATATGGATCATGTGGGGGGCGCCTCGGTTTTTCTTGATGATAATCCAGAGATTATTGCAAGTAAATATCTTCCTGATAGGTTCGATAAATACAAAATGTTAGCTCAACACCGTGCTCATATCAATGCACTTCAATTTAACATACCCGAAACGTTAGATTCAATAAAGTACGTATATCCAACTAAAACATTTATAGGAGATTTAACCTTTAAACTTGGAGATAAAACGTTTGAATTACATACGACTCGTGCTGAAACTGATGATGCTGTATGGGTATATGTCCCTGAAATTAATGCAGCATTCATTGGTGATTTAATGATTGGAAGGCGTTTTCCAAATATCGGTAATCCTTGGAAACCGACTCGTTTTGCATTAGATTGGGCAAAAACACTAGAAGAAGTACGCGCAAAAGTACCAAAATATATTTTTTGTAATGGTGGAGGAGTATTGCTTAGAGAAGAAGAAGCAATTGAAGCTTTGGATGCAAATATTGAAGTAATTCGCACTCTACATGATCAAGTTGTAGAATTTATTAATCAAGGAATGCATATTACAGAAATGATTCATGCCGTAAAAATACCAAAACATCTTGAAAACAATAAATATCTTAGACAAGTGTATTCTCGAATTGAATTTTTCGTGTATAATGTGTATAGATGGTATCATGGCTATTTTGATGATAATCCCGCACATCTTCTACCCAGACCCGAAAAAGAAATTCTGAATGAGATTTTTAATCTAATTGGTGATCCTCAAAAAATTTTTAATAGAACAAAAGAATTATTTAAGCAAAATCAAACTCAGCTCGCACTTCAAGTACTCGATGTACTTCTTCAAATAGTACCAGAAAATGTTGAGGCTCGAAAATTACGTATTCAACTTCTTCAGAATTTAGGAGCTCAAGATTATTGTTTAATGTCGAAAAACGCCTGGGTATATTACATAAATAAGGATAATGAATTTCTTAAATCACTCTAATTATTAAAAAAACAAACAATATTAATCCTTTTCAAACTTAATAAAAAATATTTCTCCATTAATTTCCTTTTCTTTAACCTTAAAACCAATATTTTTTCCAAAATCTAAATAATGTTCCATATCAAATTTTTTGTTCCACCTAGTTCCATATCCAGTTGAAATTTTTTTATTCCCCAAATCAATTTCTAATTTAATAGCATAAATTTCTTTTTCTACTTCAAGTCTTTCTGGAATTGTGAGATCCCAGAGGAAAAGTTGTCCTTTTGGTTTTAAAACTCGATAAATTTCTTTAAATACTTGCTTATGATCTGACATTGGGATATACATCATCGTAAAAAATACTGTAATTGTATCAAAAGTTTCATCTAGAAATTTTAAATCCTTTGCATTCATAATGATTCTGATACAATCTCCTGGAGCTTCTTTAAGCTCCCTTTCAGACGGATCAATTGCTATGACGTAAGCTCCAGCAAATTGACCAATAACTCCTTCTCCCCCACCTCCTATATCTAAAATGCGTCCATTTAACTGGATTTTTGTTAAATCAATATTATGAAGTTTGGAAAAATAAACAGTCTTTTCGAGTAATTCTTCTTCAAACTCATCAATTACTTCTTTTTTAGCATGCCATTGATCTTCAATTTTTATTCCATGAATTTTACCAGTTTGAAAATGGTCCTTAATCTCATTTTGACTTAATCTATCATGAAGCATGCCAATTATTTCAGAAGCATTGTAATATTTCACTCCATCAACTTCTTTCATAGAATCACTTAAAATTTTAAAAAATGGTTTAAAACTATAATATTTTAAAATTATTAAGTATGGTAATTGTATTAAAATAAGTATTATCCTATTTTCTTAGCTTACGTTTGAATATTACAGATGGTTTGAATTTCTCTAAATAATTAAAACCTTCTGCTTCGTGTATAGTACCATATCTTTCTTGTAGTTCTTTAAGTGGAGCTACATCAAGAGCAAACATAGGACAGGCCTCAACACAAATAGTTTGTTGCCCTTTCTCTAAGCGTTCTACACAAAAATTACACTTTTCCATTTTTGAATTCTCTTCGTTACGAAATTGAGGTATATCCCAAGGGCATACTTTTAGGCATTTTGAACCACATTCTTTCTTCCCTAAACATTTTTCAGAATTCACAACTACAATTCCATCTGATTCTCTTTTAATAATTGCTCCTGTTGGACAAGCTTTTATACATGGAGGATCTATACAATGATTACATGAAATAGATAAATAAGCTAAAAATAAGTTAGGAAATGTCCCATCTTCTATGGTCTTTATTAGTCTCCAATTAACACCCACTGGGCTATCGTTCCAATCTTTACAAGCAACTGCGCAAGTGTAACAACCGGTACACCTCGTTTGATCAAAATAGAAACCCATTTGATTCATAATTCCCCCTCCTTTTTATTAATGGGTGCTAATTCTATCTCCACAAGAGAACTATTTAAGGGAAACGCACCACCGGGAGAATAACTATCTTGTGTTAATACATTGGCACATCCACCAAGATCTATGCCCTCTTTATCTGGATTATACCATGCTCCTTGATAAACACATACGGTTCCAGGTATAATCCGTTCAGTAACTTTAGCAAGGATTCTTATTCTTCCTCGATCATTATAAACATCTATTAAATCACCATCTTTTATATTACGTTTTAAAGCATCTATAGGATTTATCCAAGCATTATGGGGTTCTACCTCTTCTAACCATGGAATACTATGTAATGTAGAATGGGTTCTCCTCTTATTATGAGGTGTAAGAAGTTGTAATGGGAATTTTTTTGCTTTAGGAGAATCATAATGTTCCTCATGGCTTAAATATTTTGGAATTGGAGGCATTAAAGGATTATTTTTCTCTGCAATATGTTCAGAATAAATCTCAATTTTACCTGATAACGTAGGAAAAGGATTATTTTCAGGATCTTCAATTTGTTCCTTAAAAGCAATAAAAGGTTCTTCCACTTTAACTTTATAATAACCATCCCTCTTCATTTTATTATAGCTTTTAATATCCTTACGGGGACCAGTAAGCACCCTTAAAATTTGGTCTTCTGGTAAATTTAACATACTCTGTTCAATGCCCAATTTTTTAGCAAGTTCTTTACATATTTCTAGATCTGATTTTGATTCATACATAGAATCAATAACTTTATTCAAATAAATATAATAAGGTGCTCCCAGCCACGGAACAGCAACGTCATTACGTTCCATGAAGGTGTTTACAGGTAAAACAATATCTGCTAATTGAGCTGTAGGTGTCATAAATTGCTCAAATATTACAATAAAATCAAGAGATTTTAAGGCTTTAATGCCCTTATTTACATTACCAAACTGATTTAAACGATTGGTGCCAACTATATAAGCCATTTTTATATCTGCTGGATAACCACCTTTCTTACCTTTCAAAATTGCGTTATAATAGTCATTATAGTGAATACGAGTATTTGCCGGATTAGTCCCACCTTTTAACTTGTATAAACTATCCTCTCGAGGTGGCACCCCAAAATCAATTGGATTATCTTGAATTCTTGCTTTTTTTGGTTTTTCATCTTCTAGCTTGATAGGACCAGACTCTTTTTTCCCTCCTGTTACAATTCTCTCACGACTATAATATGCTCTCATAAAACCTGAAGAGTATCCTCCATTTATACCAATATTACCTGTTATAGCACATAATATATTTGCTGCTCTTGAATATTGCTCTCCAAACATAGTTCTCGCAGGACCCCATCCAGCAATAAGAGCTGCTGGTTTGTTAGTTGCATATTCTCGCGCCAAGTTTTCAATTGTCGAAGCTGGAACAGAAGTTATTTGTTCTGCCCATTTTGGAGTTTTTGGTTCCGCATCATTAATACCAAGCACATATTCTTTATATTTATCAAATCCAACTGTATATTTTTCAATGAAGACTTGATCGTGCAAATTTTCAGTTATAATTACATATGCCATAGCGATAAGCATAGCAGTATCAGTCCCAGGGCGAATAGGAATCCAATCGTTTGCTAAAACGGCTGCGGAATCAGTAAAGATTGGATCAATTGCTACCAATTTTATTCCTTTTTCTCGAGCTTTAACCAACCATAAACTTGTGCCAGGATCCCAAACTGTATTTGCTGGATTCCATCCCCACATTATTATTAACTTAGACCTCAGTAAATCTTCACGAGCATTACCAGTCATTATTGTACCATAAGTTGCCATAGAAGCAAATAGTGCGCCTTCGTACGATGGAGCACCCCACATTCGAGTATATCCCCCAATTTGATGAAGCATTAATGCATGAGATACTATACCATGGAGCATACCTTGATTACCACCACCAGGGACAAGTAAAATCGCAGAATTCCCATAATTTTTTTTAATCTCTTTAATTTTAGAAGCCACTTCTTCCAATGCTTCATCCCAAGATATTCTTTCGAATATCGCCTCTCCACGTTCACCAACACGACGTAGAGGGTATCTGAGTCTTTCATCAGAATAAACTCGTTGTCTATATGCTCTTCCACGTAAGCAGGCTCTTAACTGAGGATCTTCTCCATTATCAGTTTCAAGTTTTATAATTTTTCCATTTTTTACATGAGCTCTTAGTACGCAACGACCTCCACAGTCGTGACAGCACCCAGTATTAATTATTTTAAGTTCTTCTTTTTGTTGTGCTATGTTAAATCCAACCATCTTTTTATTTTAAACTAAACATTAACTAAAAAAATATATGATGTTTAAATACTTTTTATGAAAAGATTTATTGATAGTTTGATCACTATTTTAGTCTATTCTTTAGAGAGAAAATAGAGAATGTAAATTATGGGTAAATTATACTCATTCTAATAATCATTTACTTCTCATTTCTCTCAATTAAATATTATTTATTTTTTCCTATAGACTCTATTAAACCTTATTAAAAGGTTATTTAATGTATAATGTATATTTATAACTTATATTAAAAAAAAAAGTTGAAATAAATGTCGAATGTGAAGCATATTGTTATGCTTGGGTTTGGCGATATGGGTAAAGGAATTGCCCAAGTTTGTTTGATGGCAGGTTACAATGTCACAGCAGTTGATATAAGTGATGTACTTATTGAAAAAGGTTTGGATTATATAAAGACAGGATTTGAGACTTTAGAATCAAAAGGCAAATTGCCTGAAGGTTCCAGTGCTGCAGACTATTTAACAAAATTAAAAACATCCAAAGATATCATTGAAGCTGTTAAGGATGCAGATTTAGTAATTGAAGCAGTTGTAGAGAAATTAGATATAAAACAAAATCTTTGTGAAGATGTTATTGAAAATTCCCCTGATCATTGTATATTCGCTTCGAACACGTCTTCAATAAGTATTACTGAAATCGCCGAGAAATGTAGTAAGCCTGAAAACGTAATAGGAATGCATTTCTTTAATCCAGCTCCTTTAATGCGCCTTATTGAAGTAATTAAAGGTGATAAGAGCTCTAATGAATCTATGGATAAAGGAGTTGAAATTTCGAAATCATTACCATGCTTGAGAGGAGAAAGGTACGTTGCTCGTGTACTAAAAGATCGTCCTGGTTTTATTGTTAATCGTGTACTCTCAGCACGCAGTATTTATTTTAATTACATTATTGATTTGGCATACGAGAAAGGTATTCCTTGGGAACAAGTAGATGCAGATTTAACTGGACCAAATACTCCAATGTCTTTATTAACGTTATCAGATTTTACAGGGCGTGATATCTCTTATCATGGTCAACTTTACTATGGCGAAAAACTCTCATCTGATTATAAACCAGGGAAAGTTTTAATTATGCAAATAGAAAAAGGAACTTTAGGGAAAAAAACGGGACAAGGATTCTATGATTGGTCAAAAGGAAGACCTCAACCTGATCTCTCTAAAAAAGCAGGACTTGTTAATCAGGATATTTTTAGCGCGATTAATGCTAATGAAGGATGTAGAATCTTAGAAGAGGGAGTTGTAAAAAGCTGGAAAGTAATTGATGAAGCAATCTTAGCAGGTATGAATTTTCCAGGACCAATGGAATATGCTACTAAGAATTATGAACGACTTGCTAAACTCTTAGAACAAACTGCTGAAAAATTAAACAAGCCTTATCTAAAACCTTGTGATTTATTTAAATCTGGTAAATTTGTAAATATGATTTAATTTAAATCTTCAATATTTTTTTTAATATTTTTAATTAATATTAATTTTAAAAATTCAAAAGGATGAATAAAATGATAGAAACAAGTATAACTAAAATGTTTGGGATAAAATATCCGATATTTAATGCCCCTATGGGTCCCTTTTTTACGCGTGATTTAGCTCTTGCGGTTTGCGAAGCTGGTGGTTTGGGTGTTTTATCAAACGTTAACATAGTGGGAACAGATCCCGTTGAGGAACATATTTCTAGCATAGAATATATGATTGAACACACAGATAAACCTTTTGGTCTCAATATTCTTACTTCTCGTAATAATCGTGGTGTTCGAGAAATGGTAAGAAAATTACCAAGAATTGTTATGGAAAATCCAAAAATGAGGGATCAATGTAAATATTGGCTAACTTCAGCAGGATCTTCGAAGGTTTTACCTGACTCGAAATCCTTCCAAGAATTAAGGGAAAATTCAGAAGTTAAACACTTTCATGTGGCTCCTGCAGTCTGGCTTGCACAGAAATGTATTGATGCTGGAGTCGATGGGATAGTGGTTACTGGAACTGAAGGTGGTGGTCATCAATCTTATGAAAGAGTCTCAACATTGGTATTATTACAACAAATTAATAAAGCTTTCCCTAATTTACCCAAAATAGCATGTGGAGGTTTTGCTACAGGAAGAGGGCTAGCAGCAGCACTATCTCTTGGTGCAGGAGCAATAGCTATGGGTTCTCGCTTTATAGCTTCAAAACAAAGTGAATTTCATGAAAAATATAAATCTTTAGTACCTCCTGGGAAACCACAAGATACTGGACTTTTCACTGGAGCATTTGGACCTATTCGTTTGTATAAAAATGAATATGCATTATCACATCCAGCACCAAGTTCTAAAGAGGAAATGATAGCTTATGAACAATCAATAACTCCTGAACAAAGAGTACATGATTTAGGTGCCTATGACAGGGTTTATAATGGAGATATTGACACCGGTGCCGTATTACTTGGTCAATCGATTGGAATTATTGATAGTGTTGAAGATGTCAATGATATTATTGAAACTATAGTGAAAGAAGCGGAATCTACGATCAAAAACAATTACGGTTTGTTGAAATAAATAAATCTTATTTTTAAATTTAGAGTAATCCCCTTTTTTTCCCCCTCAATATACATATTATATTTATATCAGAATTACTTAATTAGAATTGAGAATTTTTGTGTTAAATCTACAAAGAAATATTGATATATAATTTTGAAAAATAAATTAATGAAAGAAAAATGAGTAATAATTCACCTAAAAAGCAAACTCGAAGTCGTTCCCCTGAAAAGAAAGCAGCTCAATTTGAAAAAATATTAGAGGCGGGAAAAGAATTATTTTTAGAAAAAGGAAGAGATGGATTTAGTCTACGTGGCTTAGCTAAAATTCTTGGCATGAATCAAAATAATTTGTATAATTACGTAGAAAGTAAGAGAGAATTATATATAGCAATCCGAAACAAGTTTTTTAAACAATATCGAGAAGAAAATATTAAAATAATTAAAGAACATAAGGGTCCTACTAAAGATCTTTTAATGAAAATTTTCAAAAAATTTGCTGAGAAAGATTTTGGGGCTTTTAGTATGATGCATCTCAGAGAATCTCCCCCTTCTAACAAGATAGGGACATTTGAACAAGAATACAGAGAATTTAATTATCTAAGAGGTACAGCTAGAGTGATACAAGATGCCATTGAAGCAGGTGAAATTAAGTTTTCTAACGCGAAAATGTTAACTTTCTTTACTTATAGTTTAATTTTAGGTGCTGCTATGGTAGAACGACATATGAGGATGCTTGAGCAAAACCCCAATTATAAAGGAGATTATCCGAGTGAAATCTTACAATTCGGACAAGCTGATTTTACTAGGAAAGAATTTCGAGATTTTATATTGGAAAAATTAGAGCAATTGCTAAAGGAATAAATTTCATTCATAAGTCTAATTACCAAATGGATTTATAAAACTAAATTATCAGTTATTAGTAACAGCATTGCATTAATCGAAAAAAAATTTAAACTGCTATTTTTTAATGAGATGATTTAATGGAAAATCAAGAAAAAAATGCAAATGAAGAAGATCTTAAGATTGTTCGTACAACATCTACGTTTGATTGTGGAGGAAGGTGCCCCCTAAAACTTCACATTAAAGAAGGTAAAATTATTCGTGTGGAAGGAGATGATTTTGAAGAAAAAGATGAACAACTTAGGACATGTTTAAGATGTAGAGCTCTTAGACAATATGTATATCATCCAGAACGTTTAAAACATCCGTTAAAGAGAGATGGTCCAAAAGGATCTGGTAAATTTAAACGGATTTCGTGGGATGAGGCATTAACTGAAATTGCCGAAAAACTTAAAGAAGTTAAACAAAAGTATGGAAATTCAAGTATATTCTTGGCAACTGGTGGTGCATATCAAGGCGCTTATCATGATGGGGTGTTTGCGATGATGAGGCTATTAACTCATTTTGGGGGATATTCAACTCATTATGGTAATGTGTCTAGTGAAGGAGCTGTGTATGCAACCCAGACTCAATACACATCCCCTTTTGTTGGACACAGTCGTACCGATTTATTAAATTCTAAGTTGATTATTATGTGGGGTTGGGATCCTGCTAGAATGATCTCTGGTACAGATACGATATTTAACTTAATTAAAGCTAAAGAAAAGGGAATAAAAATAATCTGCATTGACCCTAGATACACTGACTCTGCTGTGGTTTTAGCAGATCAATGGATCCCTATAATACCTGGAACTGATACAGCTATGATGGTTGCTATAGCTTACGTTATGATACAAGAAAATCTTTATGATCAAGAATTTTTATATAAAAATACAGTGGGATTTGAGAAATTCAAAGAATATGTCATGGGCAGAGATGATGGAATACCTAAAACTCCCGAATGGGCAGAGAAAATTACTTCTGTGCCTACAGAAATAATTATTAATCTTGCTCGTGAGTATGCAACAACAAAACCTTCAGCTCTGATGGATTGTCAAGGTCCTGCGCGAAGTGCTATAGGAGAATTATATAATCGATGTGCTATGACCTTAACTGCTATGACCGGAAATGTAGGTAAACATGGTGGAAGTGCAGCAGGAGGATTAATGGGAATTCCTTATGGTCATATGTTTTTTGGTTCTAGGATACCTCCTCCTTATAGAAATCCCGTTGAAACAGGATTAAAATCAGTTAGAGGATCTTTAGATTTACAACTCAGATTTCAGGCAAGATGTCATACCAATAAAGTATTTGATGCTATATTAAAAGGGAAAAAGGGAGGATATCCTTTTGATGTTAAATTTGCATGGTTTGTGAATAATAACTTTTTAAACCAATTGGGAAATGCTAATAAGTCTGCAAAAGCCTTGAAAAAGCTTAATTACATGGTCATAGCTGATTTATGGCTTACACCAACAGCAAGATATGCTGATATAATTCTTCCTGTAACTAGTATAGCGGAGAAAAGCGATTTAGTAAGACCATGGCCCTCTGGCCCATATTTTGCATGTGCGAACCAAGTAATCGAACCAATTGGAGAGTGTAAGTCTGATTTAAGAATTGCTGAAGAATTAGCTGATAAGCTTGAATTAGAGGAATTTGAAAAATACCCAGATGAGAATAAAGCTTTAAGATTTTTAATAAAATTACGAGAAGACACCAGAAAAAACATCCGAAATATAGATAAATTTAGAGAGGATGGAATACATCGTCTTAAACTCGAAGAACCTTATATTGCATTTAAAGAACAGATTGTTAATATCGAAAACAAACCGTTTAGTACTCCATCAGGTAAGATTGAGATTTTTTCTCAAAGGATTGCTGATTTAAATGATCCTGAAAATCCTCCAATTCCTAAGTACATGGAAAGATGGGAAGGGCGATATGACCCCTTAAATAAAAGGTACCCTATACAATTAATATCACCACATCCTAAAAATAGGGTTCATTCAGAATTATATTTAGTTGAATGGCTTAAAGAAGTTGAACCACATGTTGCATGGGTTAATCCTGTCGATGCTGAGGCAAGAGGAATAAAAGATGGAGATGAGATTCTAGTATTTAATGATAGAGGAAAACTCACAATTAGAGCATGGTTAACAGAAAGAATAATTCCTGGAGTAATTTGTATTTTTGAAGGAACTTGGTATGATCCGGATGAGAATGGAGTCGATCGGGGCGGATGCGTTAATACTCTAACAAAAGATGCATATTCTCCTGGTGGTGCGTCTGCTTTAAACTCATGTCTAGTAGATTTTAAAAAATTTAAAGGAGGCGCCTAGTATGCAAATTGGCTTTTATTTTGATCAAACTCGATGCATTGGATGTTCTGCGTGTGCTGTAGCTTGTAAAGATTGGAATGACATTCCGGCGGGTTCAGAAAAATGGATGCGAATTACTTATAACGAAAAAGGAAAATTTCCTAATGTATTTGTGAGTTATCTCATTAATCCCTGTTTTCACTGTGAAGATCCCGTTTGTATACCAGTTTGTCCTGTGAATGCTATAATTAAAAGAGAAGAAGATGGGATAGTTATTGTTGAGAGTAATAAATGTATAGGAAATGAAGAATGTGATTCAAAGTGTTTAAAAGCATGCCCTTACGATGCCCCTCAATTTGGACCTGAAAAAGGAGCAAAGATGCGAAAATGCAATTTTTGCTTGGACAGACATTTAGAAGGGAAATTACCCGCTTGTATTGAAACTTGTCGTACAAGAGCATTAGACACGGGCATATTGGAAGAGTTAATTTCAAAATATGGAAGTAATAAAAATGCTGACAACTTCACTTATTCTCAGAGAACTAAACCCGCTATTGTTTTTAAGCCAAAAAATAAATAGAATTTTTATTAATTAAAACCTTAAGCTTATCTTTTTTATTTTAAATGAATTTTACTAAAGTTACTTATTTAATTCCTATATACTATTTTAACTCAAATTATCTTTTGAGTATAAAATTAAAAATAAAAAATAAAATTTAAAAAATTTTAAAAAAGAAAATAAGTAAATCTCTATTAATTTTACTTTACTTCTCAGAAACTGGTTTATCTGGTTCCTGTATCATTAATTTTGTGGTATTCTTCTCATTGAATTTTAATCTTCTCTTATTTAACGCATCGTCAATTCCGGCTATTTTTTTAACCATCTTTTTTCGAGCTTCAATGTCATATTGGGTTGTAATAGCTATTTCCTCCATAACCGGACTTCCTCCTCCGTGATAACTTCCAAAGAGATGAATTCCTCCTGTTGCAGAGCAAAAACCGTCACCAATATACCGCCACAATTGTGCGGCATTTTCAGGCGCAATTCTTGGATTTCTAGTAATATACTTATTTAGTTGATCTTTGAGTTGTGGATTAAGGAAATCTCTTTCGTGTGGGAATGTTGCTGGAATGCCACCACAAATATCTGTTATTATCTCAGCTTCCCGAAATACATTTTCTCCCGATAAACACCTTCCAACATTGCAGTAAATTGAATTTGGAATGTAGCTTCCCGGACCGTAAGGAATAAATCCTACTCCAGGCATATATACTTCTGGTTTTCCTAAATCAGAAGCAGTATATCCAGCAGCATAACCAAGTTCTGTTACTAAAATTAATTCTGCTAATTTATGTCTGACATGTGAAGCCTTTGCAATGTTATTATATTCTGCCGCTAGCGCTGCAGCCCCAGTTGTTATATCTCCAATTGCTGGTTTGCAACCCGAGTAACTATGGCGGTGAAAGAGACCAAATAATAAGGCAAGAGCACCTCCATGCTGGTATTCACCACATAAAAATACTCTTTCCCAGGGAACGAATACATCGTCGAAAATTATATACGAATCCGTAGCTCCTGGTGTAAAACCACGTGGAAAGTGTTCCCTTTTTCGAAGATTGTGAATTGTTACCACTTGGGTGACTCCTTCATAATCTCCTGGAACCGCGAATGCGACCGCATAATCTTTATCTTCTGGTCTTAAAGCTCTTGTTGGGATAACTAACAATTCGTCAGAAACTGAAGCCTCTGAGATATGCAGCTTACAGCCACGAACTATAATTCCATCTTTTTTCTTTTCAACGACATGGACATACATATCGGGATCTGCTTGATCAGCGGGACGTTTATCTCGATCACCTTTTACATCAGTTTGAGCACCAGCTGCCACTAAATCTTTCTGTTGAAATCTTAATAGCCATTTTTTAAAATTTTCATGGTAATGAGATTCTCCATTATTTAATTTATCAGCCTCATATGAAACGTTATATACCGCATTTGCTGCATCGCACCCCATGCATCGTTGAATACATCCACCAACTTTTTGACATAATTTACGCGTCATATCCTGCTTTTTATGAAGATCTTCAGTACTATGGTGAATATGTGTAAATCTATTAATAATCTCACCTGTTAGATGAGATTTTACTTGTATTAAATCTTTGTAATTAGGATCATCAAAAGCATCAAAGGTTGTTCCAATAGTATTTAAACAATCCATCTGAAGATCGTCTAATCTGTCGATTTCTTTTCCATCGTAATACAGATTTGGTTTCATTCTACCTAAATCTTTCATATACTGTTCTTTTGTTCTAACCATTTCTCATCAGTTTTTTAAATTGAAATTTTTAGTTTAATTTTATATGTATATTTATGTGCATTTAATTTTAATATATTTCTAATTAATTTAATAAGAAATTAATCATAATTGCTTAAAATTTCTATAATATTGTCCAGCCGTGTTTAGTAATGACGATGCAGCACCAGTTCCAAGTCCCTAATTATACCATATGATAAATGCCATTGGAATAGAAACCTAATTGGATGATTAGTTTATGAGTAAAAACCACATTTATTAAATAATTTTAGTAATGAGATTACCATATATAAGAATTTAACTATTATTTTTAAGTGAGTATTTTATCTTTAACTATTTAAAACCGATCTTTCTTTATATATTCATGCTGTTATTTTATTTTAACAAAGTTTTGAGCTTTCTCTTTGATTATCATTTGTCCAATATCTGTAATTCGGCGTGCTAATTCTGAGATCTTCCACTTTTCATAACTTTTTACGTAAGTAGAGAACGTATCTTTTAATGGATCCTTCCATTTTGAAGGTATTTTATCTGCACCAAGTTGAGCTCCTACTATAGCTCCAATATTACCACAATTACAATCTGCATCTAGTCCCATCATTGCCGCAATACAAATAGACCGACCTAAGGGATCCTCTTTATCTTCAGCACCATATAAAAGAGATAATATGATGATACCTATATTTGGTAGTACATGTACTCCTCCAACTAAGCTATTCAAAATTATTCTTCTTTCTATTAGAAAGTTTTTACTACTTTCAATCAATTTATCTACAATTTGGTTTCTCCAATAATTTCTTACCAGATGATTTCTAGCTTTTCTAAATTGATTAGGACATTGTTTATAAATTTCAATTGCTTTACTTACCATCTGAGAATATAAACTTTCTTCTTCTGGAGGGAGATACTTAAGAGCTAATTCGATATTACTTCTAATATTTACCTCAAAGAAAGCTTGCGAGATTAAAATAGCAACAAATACCTCGCCTTCAATTCCAATACCTGCGTGGGATATTGAGCCATCCATTTCTGCGTATATTTTAGCAATTTCAGGACATCCTGGAGTAATTTGACCCCAAATATCAGCTCTCATCTGCGCCCCAATGAAATCAAAATAAAAATTATTCAGAATTCCAGATTTAGGGGGAAATATACCTGAATTAAGGTTATTAAAAGCTATTTTTTCAGCAGTAAAAATATAGTCTTCTTTTTTTAATAGGTTAATCCATTCTTGAGCAATATTCTTTGCTGTTAGGCTAATCCCGTATTTTTCTAACGCAATAAGTGCTACAATTTCATACATTTCATCATCATTAACAAAATTTAAATCAACGGGCTCAATGAAGTAATTAATCTTTCCATATTTCGATCTTATATATTTCTGACTTTTTAACTCTACGGGAGCACCGATAAAATCTCCTGCAATACGCCCTATCCATGATCCTAAAACCTTATCATAATATTCATTATAGCTTAGTTCTTTCATATTTTAACTCATTTTTAATTTTAAAATAAATATGGCAAAAAATCAATTTAGGGTAATCTAATCTAACTTAATTTCATATTATTTTTAATCTCTCTACAGACTGTTTCTACATTTAAAGGTCTATAAGGAGTTTTCGAAAAATTTTCTTTACATAATTTATAAATTGTTCTATTATATGGCACAGATAAACCAAGTTGGTCAGCTAAACTTATTAAATATCCATTTATAGTTTCTAATTCTGACATACTTTTTTGACGTAATAACATATCTTGTGTCATGCTATTGAGCCAGTAAAATTTCATACCCTCTTTAAAATTATTTACTGCTACTTTCTTATTTAAATTCAATGCAAATTTCATAACATCCCAAGTGGGTAAGCCTTTAAGTTTATATTCTTTATATCCAGCAGCTTCTACTATCTTCACACCTTCTAAGAAATTCTTTACAACTATTTTCCATAGTTTAAAGACAGATTCATCATCTTGATTTTTTTGGTCAATAAGTGTAAAAATTGAATTTCCTAGATTTGTAACTAATTTAGAATGAGCCGCATCTTGAAAATCTTTCGTTAAAATTGTCGGAAAACTTTTATTAAAAATACCAGTAATTTTTTCCGATATCTGCTGGTTATTTTCATTTAAAATACCAAGAATAATTTGGTTTTTTCCTCTTGTGCCAAATATGCCAGGCTTATCCATCCATGCAGATATTACAATTACTCCATATATTATTTTTGAAAAATATTTTGGGAGAATTTTCTGATTTTCGACACCATTTTGCAAACCCACAATAATAGCATCATTTCCTACCTTTTCATAAATATCTTTAGCCACTTCTTCAAGATCATAATTTTTCACTGTTATAACAATAATATTAACCGAATCTGCTTCATTTAAATCTTCAATTACATTTATTGGTATAACTTCAGCATTTTTTTTATCATTTTTATATAGAATCAATCCATTTGATTTTAAAGCCTTTAGATTTTCTCCTCTAGATAAAAAATAAACATTTTCGTAACTTTTTGCGAACCAGCCTCCAAGTGTGGCACCAATAGCACCTGTACCATAAATTATTATATTCAGTTTTTCTCTAAGCATTTAAATCATATTTTCATCTACAGCTTTTATAGATTATAAAGAAAGTATTCATTAAAAATACATAAATGAAATATGTACATTTAATAATAGTTCTTAATTTAATAGTTTAGTATTAAGTAAATAAATTTCTTTATATTGAGGAAGTGATAAACATGGTTTTAGAGACAAATATAACTAAAATGTTAGGAATTAAGCATCCTATCGTGGCAGCTCCAATGGGTCCATTCTACACAACCGAATTAACTATAGCTGTATCTGAAGCGGGAGGTTTAGGTGTGTTAAGTCATAGTGCTCTTTTGACTGATTATATGAAAGGAAGGAATCCAGTAGATATAATGAAGGAGAATATGCTTAAAGTTGTAGAGCATACTGATAAACCTTTTGGTTTTAATGTGAGAACATCACGAAGGGAAACTCATGCACCACAGTTTGTTAAAGATATTCCGAAGTTTATAATGGAAAATCAAAGAGTGAAAGAGCAATGTGTATATGCGATTACAAGTGCAGGATCCTCAAAAACCTTACCACAATCAAAATCATTCCAAAAGTTAAAGGAAAGTGGTTCAAACATTAAACATTTTCATGTAGCCCCTGCATTATGGCTTGCAGATAAATGTGTTGCCTCTAGTGTAGATGGATTGGTAGTAACTGGTGGTGAAGGGGGAGGACATCAATCTTATGAGAAAATTAGTTCTTTAGTTTTACTTCAACAAGTCATGGAAAAATATCCAGATTTTCCTGTAATAGCATGTGGAGGCTTTGCTACAGGTGAAGGACTTGCAGCTGCTTTAGCTATGGGTGCTGGAGCTATTGCAATGGGATCCAGATTTATTGCATCTAAAGAAAGTGAATTTAGTGAAAAATATAAGGGAGTAGTTCCTCCTGCAAAAGCTCAAGATACAGTATTAGTTACTGGTGCACTAGGACCAATAAGGCTCTGGAAAAATGAATATTCTTTGCATCATGGGCTTGTATCAGATAAAGACGCAAAGATGGCTGAAGAGGCTGCTATGTCTCAGGAAGATATAATCGCAGAAGGAAAAGCTTATGAGGCATCGTACACAGGAGATATTAATTCAGGAGCGGTTCTATTAGGTCAAAGCATAGGTGTTATTAGAAGTTTAGAATCTGTAAATAAAATTATAGAAGATATTGTCCAAGAAGCGGAAAAGCGCTTAAAAAATGCTTATAGCGCCATTAAATAGACAAAATTAAAGTTTTTTTTCTTTACTTTTTTATATTTTTTTCAATAATTTTAGCATAATTATAATTTCTTTTATTCATGTTTCTTAAAGTCTCAAGAGCTACATTTTTTTACTATAATTGTCCTATAATTTCTAGGTCAGTATCTATATTAAAGTTCTAATGAAAAATGTATTTCTTTGACCAATAATTTAAGACGTTTCAAATATTATAAATAAGTAGTATAATCGTATAATCAAAAAAAAATATAGTCTCATTGGTGATAAAGATTAAACCACTTCATAAATTCAAAATTTTTAAGTCCGACGCGGCTCCTTTTTTCTTTTATATAGATATCTTTTCTCCAGATCTTTCCACCTTCAAATCACCACAATTAAGAAATCTATTAGAATCAATACAAACCAATCCTATTATGCCATTACCTATGAGGGTGGATCGTGTATTTAATGGCGAACAATCAGTTTTGATTCGTCCAAGAAAACCCACTTCTTTCTTGGTTATGGAGGATATCAATGCAATTATCAACCCTACTGCCTTTCTTCAGTGTGGGTTAGAAAAACTGATATATTTCACAGAGGTTCGCGCTTTTGAAAATCTTTTTCTTTCATTGAAAGTGGAAAAAGTAAAAAAATGGTGGGATTCGACAAAGTTCCTTTATTCAAAACTCTTACGTCTTGAAGAGGATTTTTTAGAATTCATACAAGCTTATATTCATAACGTGTTGAAAGCTAAACTTAATGAAGAAGATTTGGTTAGTGGAGCAAAAAAATATTGTCAACTAGTATCAGATATGTGCAATAAGAGAATAAAAGATAATTTAATATTTATAGAAAGACCAAATCAAGAAATTGAAGTTAGTATGTATAAAGAAAAAGTAGCAAAATATTATAAAAAATTTAAGAAAATAGAAGAAGTTCAATATCATCCAGAACTTGTAAATATTGATGTTTTTGACCTTTCTGAGAGTGGTTTTAACACCGAAATAGCTAAACATAACTCAATTATAGATGAATTGATACCAAACGAAAGAAAATACATTCCTCTTCTTTTCTATGATGATTTACTTGAGTGTATGCTCCAAAACCTGAAAAAATTGGAAGATGGAGAGGTAGATATATTAGATCCTTCATTTATATTAGATAAAAACGTAATTATCCTACAGAAATCAGAAGAATTAGAGAGCCTGAAAATCCAAAAACATTCTTGGTTTAGCACTTTTGACACGATTAATTTAGAATCAATAGTTCAATCAATAACTACCACTAATCATCAATTTTTTAAATCATTAGCAGAACATGATAAACGAGTATCTAAATTTCCTACTTCTTAAGGTAGTATTAGGGTTAATTATTAATATTTAACTAGTTAATAAATAATATTAAAAAATAGGATTAGCTATTTTTATTTTAAGGATATATAAGAAAAACCTTACAAAAGAGTCAATGCTCTATAAAAAAGAAAGACCCGCTATTTTAATGCTCCAAGATGGTCGATATTTTCAAGGGATTGGTTTTGGGGCGACTAAAATTGTTTCAGGAGAACTTGTGTTTAATACTATTACTGGTGCGGGTTACCTTGAAACGCTAACAGATCCATCGTATTGGGGCCAAATTGTCATTATGACTCACCCTCTCATTGGTAATTACGGAGTTCCTCCATGGGAAAGGGATAAATTTGGCATTACTAAATACTTTGAATCAGATTCTATAAAAGTAACGGGATTTGTCGTAAATGAGAGTTGTAAACATCCCAGTCATTATCAAAGTGTTAAAAATCTCGATGATTTTTTAACTGAGAAAGATGTTCCTGGGATTGAATGGATTGATACACGAGCTGTTACAACAATTATACGTGAGGAGGGGGTTCAAATAGGAGCATTAGCAGTATATGATATTGGAGAAAAGCCAAATATTGAAGAATTAAAACAAATTGCTATTAAAGCAGAAGACCCTAACCTCCGAAATCTTGCAAGTGAAGTATCAACCAAAGATGTTATGAATTATAAACCATCAAATCCAATTGGTAAAGTAGTTCTATTAGATATGGGAGTTAAGCTCAATATTTTACGTAATCTCGTTCATAGGAGCATAGAAGTTATTGTAGTACCATATAACTATACATACGAACAAATTATGTCTTATAATCCCGATGGTGTTTTCATATCGAATGGACCCGGTGATCCAGCAATGTATGAAAGTGCAATCGAAGTATGCAAAAAACTTATTGAACATAGCATCCCCACTATGGGGATCTGTTTAGGAAATCAGATTTTAGCATTGGGAGCTGGAGGATCTTCTTATAAACTTAAATATGGACACCGGGGCGGTAATAAGACTGTCATTAATACTCAATCACAAAAATGTTATATTACTTCTCAAAACCATGGTTTTTGTGTTGAAAACTTTGAGAAGGGTGGCTTTAAAGAAATTCTAAGAAATATAGATGATAAATCTAATGAAGGTATTGAACATAAATTTAAACCGATTTTTGCTGTTCAATTTCATCCAGAGGCGTGTCCAGGACCTCTTGACTCATTATATTTGTTTGATAAATTCGTAGAAAACATGGGGTTGAGTTCTTAATGCCATTAGATAAAACCATCAAAAAGGCTCTTATTTTAGGGAGTGGAGGCATTAGAATAGGTCAAGCAGGGGAATTTGATTATAGTGGTTCTCAAGTACTCAAAGCTCTTAAGGAAGAAGGTATAAAGACTATTTTAATCAACCCTAATATCGCGACTATTCAAACTGATCCTCAATTATCAGATAGAGTATATTTATTGCCAATCAATGTGGATTATGTAGAAGAAATAATCAAAAAAGAGAATCCCGATGGGATTTTGTTAGCATTCGGAGGTCAAACAGCATTAAATGTAGGTGTTGAATTGAATGAATTGGGAATTCTCAAGAAGTATAATGTTCGGGTTTTAGGAACTCCAATAGAAGCTATCGAAGCTACTGAAGATAGAGACCTTTTTGTACAAGCTATGGATGCTTCAAGGGTTAAAGTATGTAACAGTAGAGCTGTATCCTCATATAGCGATGCACTTAAAGCAGCAAAGGAAATTGGGTTTCCATGTATGATTCGAGTAGCATATACCTTGGGTGGTCGAGGATCTGGCATATGTAGTAATATGCGAGAATTTGAAAAAATGGCAAAGAAAGGGCTTGCTCAATCACGTATAAACCAAATTTTAATTGAAGAGAGTATATGGGGTTGGAAAGAAATTGAATATGAAGTAGTAAGGGATGCTGAAGATAACTGTTTTATTAATTGTAACATGGAAAACTTTGACCCCGTCGGGATTCATACAGGAGAATCTATTGTAGTTGCTCCTAGTCAAACTTTAACAAATGAGGAATATCAAATGTTACGTTCAGCATCTATCCGCGTGATAAGAAATCTCGGAATTATTGGTGAGTGTAATATTCAATATGGTTTAGATCCATTCTCAAATGAATTTAGGGCAATAGAAGTAAATGCACGCCTCTCTCGGTCTTCTGCATTAGCGTCAAAAGCTACAGGTTATCCATTGGCATATATAGCAGCAAAATTAGCTATTGGTTATACCTTACCTGAGCTTAAGAATAAAATAACAGGTATTACAACAGCATGTTTTGAACCTGCTCTTGATTATCTCGTATTAAAGATACCTCGATGGGATCTAACTAAATTCCAGAGAGTTGATAGAAAAATTGGCTCTCAAATGAAATCTGTGGGTGAAGTAATGTCTATTGGGCGAACGTTTGAGGAAGTTCTTCAAAAGGCATTGAGAATGTTAGATATTGGGGTGAAGGGATTAGTTGGGAATGAAATTGAACCAATTGAAGATATTAATGAATTAAAGTTTAACTTAGCTAATCCAACAGATTTACGAGTCTTTAGGATAGTCGAAGCGATAAAACAGGGAATCTCGATTGATGAAATCTATCAATTATCACGAGTTGATAAATGGTTTCTTTATAAAATCAAAAACGTTATTGATATTGAAAAAAAATTAGAAACTATAGATTTTTTAGAAACTAACGATGAAGATAAACATTATTGGTTTAAACGTGCAAAACGATTTGGTTTCTCAGATGGACAAATAGCAAAAATAATGGGATTAGATGTAATTAAAATAAGACAAATATTAAAGAGAAAATATCAAATCCGGCCTTATGTAAAAAGAATTGATACATTAGCAGCAGAATGGCCTGCTATTACAAACTATCTTTATATGACCTATGCAGCATCTGAGCATGATATTGACTTTGAGCAAGAAAATAAACAAAATCTAAAAAAAATTGTAGTATTGGGCTCGGGAACTTATCGCATTGGAGCCTCTGTAGAATTTGATTGGGGTTCAGTTAATTGTCTTTGGGGATTAAAGAAGTTAGGGGTTGACCAAGCGATTATGATCAATTATAATCCCGAAACTGTCTCTACCGATTATGATACTTCAGATAAACTTTACTTTGAAGAATTATCTGGAGAGCGAGTGCTAGACATCGTTGAACTTGAAAAACCTGATGGAGTAGTTGTATCTGTTGGTGGTCAAATCGCCCAAAATCTTGCTGCTAAATTTTCAAAATATTCGGAATTTTTCAGAAAAGTAAATTTAAATATATTAGGGACACATGGAAGCAGGATTGACATGGCAGAAGACCGCTCAAAGTTTAGTAGCCTACTAGATCAATTGAAAATAAAACAACCTCAATGGAGTATGTTAACAAATAAGGAAGAAGCACTTAAATTTGCGAAAGATGTGGGATACCCCGTATTAGTTCGGCCATCATATGTTTTAAGTGGTGCAGCTATGAGAGTATCTTATGATGAAAAAACATTAAAAGATACCCTTGATCTAGCAGCAGCAGTATCTCAAGAATTTCCTGTGGTAATTACTAAATTTTTTACAGGAGTAAGAGAAATTGAAGCTGACGGAGTATGTGATGGAACTAAGGTTTTTATAGGAGCAATAGTAGAACATATAGAAAACGCAGGAGTTCATAGTGGCGATGCAACAATGGCAATTCCTCCACAAACAGTTTCTGAAAGAGTAATTGAAATAATCGAAAAAAACACCAGAGAGATTGCATTAGCATTAAAAGTGAGAGGTCCTTTTAATGTACAATATCTTGTTAAAGATGAAGAAGTATATGTAATCGAGTGCAACCTAAGATCTAGTCGAAGTATGCCTTACGTCTCAAAAACCAGAGGTATTAATTTAATGAGACTTGCTGCTGAAGTGTTTATGGGGGCTAAGATTCCTCAACGAGTAATGGAATTACCTTATGGAAAATTTGTATCAGTAAAAGCTCCAATGTTTTCATTCATGCGTCTTGATAAAGCTGACCCAGTCTTAGGCGTTGAGATGGCATCTACAGGAGAAGTAGCATGCATTGGTGAAGACTTTTCGGATGCTCTAATAAAATCACTTGAAGCGACAGAAATGAACATTCCAATCCAAGGAGGCAATGTTTTAATTTCTGTAGGGGGTAAAGAATTAAAACAACAAGTAATACCTCTAGCAAAGAAACTAAGAGATTTAGGATTTACAATTTTTGCGACCGAGGATACGGCTATCGCATTAAAAAATAATGGAATTTACGCGGTTAAACTCTATAAAATCCATGAATATGGTTTGGAACCAAATATCATGGGATGTCTGCAAAATGGAGCCATTGACTTGGTGATAAATATTCCTCTCCCAACTAGTGTAAAAGATAAATTCAGAACTATAATGGAAGATGAATATAAGATCAGGAGAATGGCGGTAGATTACAATATTCCTGTAATTATTAACTTACAACTTGCTAAAGCTTTAATAATTGCAATAGAAAAAATTCGGAGAAATGAAGTTGAGATAAAATCACTTAATGAGTACCACCAAACATTAAGAGAAATATATTGGTAGATCAAATTATAATATAAGATATTTCATATTTTTGCCTCACCTATACTCCTGTGAAAAATACTTATGACTATTCAATCATTAATAGAAATCTTGAAAAATACAAAAAAATAAAATACAATTTATTATAGCATTTGATAAACGGTAAGAAAAGAAAAAGTATACTAATACATAGGTGTTAAATAGATTTACTATCGTGGATATATTTTAATTCGGCTAAAAATCATTGGTACTCAATGGAAAGTCACAGAAAAATTAAAAAGTTTGAAATCTCGAAATCAACGTGATAATTGGGAGATAACTTATGTTACTCCCATATATGGTGGGTGGGATTTGTTGGTTGAGTGTAAATTTATCAATCTTGAGGACTTAGATGAAATAGTTACATTCTGTAGAACTGACTCAGAATTATCTCAATGGATAGAGGCAACCACTACACTAATTAGCACAAAAAAGAATTATGAATAGTTAGATAATCGTAAAATCGCAAAAAGAAATTAATTTCTTATTTATTTTGTAAGATTTCTTCGTATAAGTAAGTGATATTGCTTAGGTTGTATTTGTAACTCCTCATTTAACCATATCTGTAATTTTACGTCCTCAAATAATTCCTCTAACCTTACATCATACGCAATTTCTTCATCCGACACAATTATCTAATAAAACTAAAAATATTTAAATTCATGGTTAATAATTCATAGCTATTTCCCATTATTATTAATCGGTTAATATAACTTGCTATTTTTTGTGTACAAATAGTTATAACATAATTTTAGAAAGAATTCCATGAATATTTCATCATCGTATTGATCATCGATTTTAACTTGACGAGTTAATATTCCTTTTTGGACAAATCCCATAATCCTATAAAAATGTATTGCTCCAGAATTACTTGCTCTAATATATATAACTATCTTCTCATAATTATGTTTCCGTGCAAAATTGAAGGAATATTTGGTTAATTGATTCCCAATTTTTTTTTTACGCCACATAGGATGTATAAACGTCCTAATCACTCCAACATGATCAAATGAATCTGAATATTTTGCCCATCTATCTAATGATTGGAAACCTACTATTTTTTCTTCAAATTCAGCCAAAAAAATTCCTTCACAATCTAATAAAGAAATTAAATATTCTCTCTCTTGCTGAAGCGTAAAAGGACGGCTAACAGCAGAATAGTTTCGCTCTGCTCAAATAACTTTCCAGATGTTTGATATTTCTTCAGCATCCTCTGGTAGAGCTTTTCTAATACAAATTTGTGCCATTTATTTCACCTTTTCTTTATAAGTTTTGCATTTATTAAGAATTTCTTTTCAGGTAACAACATTTTTCCTTTTTTGAGATAAAAAATTATTAATTTATAATTTGAAGGTAAAAAGTCTATTAATCATAACATACTTCTCCAAAATAACTTGAGAAATAGATTTCTTTTATTAATATTATAAGAACGTATGCAGCGCAGAAAAGTAAATAATATAAATAACACATATGTAGAATTTACACCGGGAAAAGATCCTTTTGAAAAGGCACGGCAGAAAGGTTCAAGAAGTTGGATTTTATCACATATATTTCATGGATCTAATAAATTTTTTATGATTATTGTATTATTTACTACTATTTTAGCAGCTAATTTATCCTCAGTAATTATAGTTGTTATAGGAAATGCTATAACAGATTTTTTAATCGGTAAGCAATCAAGTTTACTATTTTATACAATGATTATATTATTATTAAGTATAGGAACTCCTATATTGCGTTTAGTTAATTATATGCTACGAGAAGTCATAGCGCAAAGATTAGAAAGGGATTGTCGAAAAGAGTTTTATTCTAACCTTCTTGGCAAAAGTCAATCATTTCATGATCAACAGAAAATTGGAGAATTAATGGCTCGTGCTACAGATGATGTTCGGACAATGAATTTTTTAATCAGTCCTGCAATATCCTTAATTTTTGAGTCATTTACCGCGTTAATAATCCCACTTTTTTATATCATTGCTTTTTATCCTTCACAATTAATTTTAACTCCATTAATTTTTTCAATTTTATTTTATTTTTCTCTAAAATCATATATTAGAAAAATTGGACCAGTGACAGGAAAATTACGAAGTTTCTATGGGATGATGAATGCGACATTAAATGAAGCGCTTACGGGAATTGAAGTTGTTAAAGCAACTGCTCAAGAAAAGAGAGAAAGTCAAAAATACTTCGAAAATGCTAATAATTATCGAAATGCATATGTTGAAGAAGGAGATATTGAAGCAAAATATCTCCCAATACTAATTCTAGCCTTAACAATCACTGGTGGTCTAATCCATGCAATTACCCTTAATTTTATGGGTTTAATGAATATTGGACAAATAATTGGGTATTTAGGCTTATTAGCATTATTGCGTTTCCCTACATTTATATCTATTTTTGTTTTTGCAATCATAAAACTTGCAGTTTCAAGTGCTCAGAGATTGCTTGAATTTATGAATAAAAAAACAGAAATTGATGAAAATATTGAGGGTTATATAAAGGAAATTGAAGGATCTATTAAATTCGAAAATGTAACTTTTAGTTATCCTGGAGCTGAAAAACCAGTATTAAAAGATATAAGTTTTGAAGTTAAACCTAGCCAAACCTTAGCAATTGTAGGAACTACTGGCTCTGGTAAAACTACGTTAACTAAGTTAATTTCCCGATTATATGACGTTGATGAGGGGAGAATTCTAATTGATAATGTTGATATCCGTAAGTTTGCTTTAAAATCATTAAGAAATCAAATTTCTTATGTAGATCAAGACGTATTTTTATTTTCTACAACTATTTTCGAAAATATATCATTTGGACGTACAGGTTCAATTGAACAAGTCATTGAAGTGGCAAAAGAAGCTCAAGCACATGAATTTATCTCTAATTTGCCAAACCAATATTATTCTGAAGTTGGAGAGAGGGGTGTTCAATTAAGCGGAGGTGAAAGACAAAGAATTGCTATTGCTCGTGCATTTCTTGTAAACCCAAAAGTTTTAATATTGGACGATTCTACTTCTGCAATAGATTCTAATACAGAGGATAAAATTCAGAGAG
>Ga0307378_10002681_pt1 | contig 26846 bp, 40 predicted proteins | sample UN1MG_FD_202238 | JGI IMG/M metagenome (GOLD analysis project Ga0307378, IMG submission 202238) | Soil microbial communities from Risofladan, Vaasa, Finland - UN-1 | ecosystem: Environmental > Terrestrial > Soil > Coastal area > Acid sulfate soil | place: Finland: Risofladan, Vaasa | collected...
TCCTTGCTCACGTCGATCAGGGTGTTGACCTCCGCCATGCGCTGGGAGAACTCGCTGTAGCGGTTAAAGGTTTTGATAACCGCGTACCCGGCCCCCGCCAGGGCGATCAGCCCCGCCTTTGCCTTGCCCAGGTCCCCGGCCCAGCCGCCGGTCTCTTTCCTCAGCTCGGCGGTCTTTTGCTTGAGCTTGACCTTTGCCTGGTACAGCTCGTTGCTCGCCAGGGTCCCGGATTTTTTGAGCGTGTCATAGGATCCACGGAGCTTGGTAATCTCGTCCCGGATCTCCTTGTAGGGCCGCACCCCCAGGGCGGAGCGGGCCTCCATGACCTTCCGGGCGCCGGCCGCGGACTTCTTGGTCTTGTCCAGCTCGTCCCTGGTCTTGCGGAGCTCCTCCTTTGTCCGGTCCTTTGCCTCGACCGTTATGGTGACTTTGCGGTCCGTCATCGCTCACTCTCCGGGGGCTTGAGCCACCGGACGGCCTCCTCGATCGCGAGGTTGAAAAAACTCCACCCGTACTCCCACGCCTGCGCGTGTCCCACCATGATCAGGCGGCAGGCTGCTCTTCTGATTTCTGCGCTGCCTGCGCTGCCAGCGCCGCCCTTCCGAGGTTTGCCAGCCTTTGCAGGAGGCCGGCAAAAAAAGGGTTTACTTCTTCAACCGCGTCGATCATGAGCTCGATCTCGGACGGGGCATACTCCCCCAGGTCCTCGATCGTGCTTTCGAGACTCATCGCGAGAGCTTCCGAGGGAAGCCGGTCCGGAAACAGCATGTCGATATCGCTGATTTCCGTGTCCTTCCCCAGCGAATCCGTTATCTGCGCGATCTGTTTGACCGTGAGTTCACGGGCGGTGAATTTCTTGTCGCCGATTTTAAACGGCTTTTCTTTTCTCATGGGTCCTCCAAATCCCCCCCCAACCCTCCTTTGAAAAAGGGGGGCAAGGGGCCAACCCCATTTCAAAGATGGGCAAGGGGCCAACCCCCCTTTGGAAAAGGGGGGCAGGGGGAATTTATTACATGGTCTCGACTTTGTAATACTCCTGGCCGCTGGCCTGGTCCGTGTCTTTCAGCACCGTGCCCGTGACCGCGAGCACCGAGGCGCCTTCCCCGATCAGCGGGAACTCACCGTTCAGGAGGATATTGACCTTGTGGAATGTCCATCTCTGCCGCACGCCGTTGTCGTCCTTGTCGGAAACGAAGATCAGCTTGCGCTCCACCGATCCGGCGGACATCCCCCAGATGTAGCTGCGTTCCACGGCCTCGTAATCGTAACTGATAAAGTCCGTGTCGATGATGTCCCCGCCGCTCAGCTTGCGGATGTACCCGTAGTCGGGATCAAGGCTGTAATCCGTACCCTGCACGCGCCGTTCCGTTCCGTCCGCCTTGGCGATCACCACGTCCTCGAGAATTTCGATGCCCGCCGGAACGATATTATTGCCCTCGGTCTTCTGGACGGTCTCCCCGGCCTCGAATGTTCCGGATACATGGATCAGCTCGAGATAATCATCGCCCACGAAGGCGATCTCCGCGCTTGCGCTCGAGGACTGGCCCGTCACTGTGTCGCCTATTGCCAGCGTCCCCGTAATCGTCCCGGTCAGCTTGGTTGAAAACACGTTCAGCTTGCCCAGATCGATATAAAGATCGTCGACCAGGTTCACGTCCGCCGCTGCCCCGACTTCATCGTGATACACATAGCTCGCGGCCTGGTTGTCGGTGTTGATCGCCGATCCGAGCAGGGTCATCTTCAGGTTCTCGTTCGTCATCTCCCGGAGCCCGAAGGTAAGCACCGCGTCCCGCTCCGTCTCTTTTTCGATGATCGTCGCCCTGGCCGCGTTCCGCGTGCTCTTCAGCTTTTCGGTCGTGATCGTGAGGGCGAAATTGATATTTTCCAGCTCCCCCAGGTCGTCGAACGACGCCTCACCCACCTCGCCGGCGTATGCCCTGCCGGTGCCGTAATAGCGGATATTGTCCGCGCTCGATGCTAATGGCATTGTCTGTCCTCCTTTTTTAGCTGTCAGCGGTCAGCTGTCAGCGGTCAGCGTAAACGGCTGTTTACGCTTTTATTGTTTTAAACTCATACCTCGCCGCGTAAAAACAAAGCCCCTTTTTTGGCGCCAGGTACAGCGGCGCCGCGGAGCGCAGGAGCATGACGCCGGAGCTGTGGATCTTTTTCCTGTGCAGCAGTCCCTCGGCCAGCTCCAGGATCTCATAGACTCCCATGCTCGTCGAATCCCCGCGCCTCGAGGCCTCCGTTCCCCGCAGGTTGCGGTCGCCCACCAGGAGCATGATCCCGATATCCTCCTCATCGTAGCGGTCCTTGTGCGTGAGCGCCAGGCCCGTGGCCACCACGTAAACACAGGGAAAGAGCAGCGTCATCCTGGCCAGCTCCTCGATGTCCTCCGCCTCGGCCTGGCCCGCGTAAAGCTCCAGGGTCTTGACACCCTGGTCTTTCAGCGGCTCGAGCACGGCGAGAATAACCTCCTCCAGCTCCTCGAACTCGTGCATGTGACCTCCCTCTGGTCGGTCAGCTGTCAGCGATCAGCTATCAGCTATCAGCCCTTCGGCTAATTCATGGGGCCCCCTTGATAATTTTCAGGGCGAACCACAGCCGCTTCCTGAACGGCAGGTGCCCGATCTGCCCGACCATCCCGATAAACCGTTTATCCGCCGCCTTGCGGGCCGCCCGCCGGATCTTTTTATGGAGCCTCCCGCTCATTAAAACCCGCTCATCTTGTCGCGATCGAAGATCCTCTTGTTCGACGAAATGCTAACCGTATTCGGCGTATTTGCCGGCGCCGGCGTTGCAGCTCCCAGCCTGATCTTTCCGTCCCTGACCGCTTCCAGGAACCGGATCGCCTCCTTGTGCCTGTCCTTGCGCACCTCGGGCGCGGCGTCCCCGCGCCTGGAAAAGAGATTATAGATGGCGATATCCACGCTGACCTGGCGGATCTTGTCCGGTACCGGCGAAAGAGGAATCGTGTACCTGTCCTGGCAATAGGCGTCTATGGTGCCGTCCGCGTCCTCGATCGCCTTGATCACTTTGTCCGCGTCCACCGCACCTGCGCCCGCGTCATCCGTCAGCTGGATAAGGACGGCCTCGTCGACCTGGTCCAGAATGTCGTCCTGTATGCAATAGGCCATGCTATTCCGGTACCACCCTCTCGCTCAGCTTTTCCGCGAGCATCCTCTGCAGCTCTTCTTTCCTGACCTTGGGCGGAAGCTCGACTCCCATCTCTTCCAGCCGCTCTTTTATCTCCCGCACCGTCAGGTCCGGCCGCTCTTCCTCCGTGCCTTCGACCTGCTCCCCGTCCTCCGGAGCTCCAGCGGCGGGAGATTTCTCCTCGACGATCTCCACCGTCAGCTTCGGCTCCGCCTGAAAAACTTTCAGCTCTGCGGAACTGAATCTGTCGTCCGGGTACTCGGTCGTCCCTTTCGGATGGGCGACCCCGCAGCGCCGGAAATTGTGCTGTTTGCTCGTTATTCGAATCATGATATCCTCCGTATTGATTTAGAGATTCAGGAATTGAGGGATTTAGGAATTCCTCAATCCCTCAATTCGCAATCCCTCAATTTTCGTTTATCCCCCTCCGGTGCTGCCGTAGCTCATCTGCCAGAGCCCGTATCCTCCGGCCGCCCTGGCCTCCGCCCCGAAATGGAATTTCTTCCTCATGAACACGCTGTCGGATTCCTGGGTGGTCTGCTCCACGAATACCGGCTTTTGCCTCTCCTGATAAATGAAGGGCTTGAGCGGCCGGTTGGTCACGTGCAGGTACCACGCGGTTGAGCTGGTCAGCCTCGGGTTGAGGAGCAGCTTCGCCGTGCCCTGATACGGATTCGGCGACTCGTCCGTGAACTTGTCGTTCTCCAGGAGCAGCTTGCCGGTTGCCTCCAGGGCCGGCGGTACTTCGAGCAGATCCGGAATCAGCGCCAGGGGCCTGCCCTCGTCATCCGTGAAGCTCATAATGGCCAGCCTGGCCGCTCCGTAACTGGCGGCTGCCGCTGCCGTTGTGGCCGCGGACAGGGCGGCGGTTCCCAGGTTGCTCACGCTGGCGCCTGCCACACTGTGATCGCTGTCGTAAAAATACTGCCCGTCGTAGCAATCGCTCGCGAACGCACCATTTTTGAGCTCCGCGTCGATCTCGTCAGGCAGCTGTTTGGCGGAAAATCCCGCATCCCTGGCCTGGGGCTCGTACATGCCGACGTTGTCGTCCTGGATGTCGTTCCGGTCCACCTCGACCGTGGCCTCCCAGTCCTCATTCACGACCGTGTATTTGAACGCGGCCAGGGCCTTGAGCACCTTGTCCCCGAGCCATCTCCGCATCTTCGGGAACCGGCTCAGCCAGCCGTAATCGTTCTGTCCGGACCCGCTCGGCACGAGCATGGTGGTCTGCTGCCACAGGCTCGGGGCCTCGTCGAACGCCTTGTTGAAGGTGGTTTTCAGGTTGATGAAAACCGCTGTTAAATTGTCTCTGTTGACTATCATGGTTCAACCCTCCTCTTAATTTGTTGTCCGTTGACCGTTATCCGTTGTCCGTTGTCCGTTCACCGCTGGCCGTCGGAAAACGGTGAACGGTCAACGGTGAACATCTCTTGTTTATGTTAGCAGCTTGGACGTATACTCAAGCCAGGATCCCTGCACATAGAGCGCATCAGACGCGTGCGCGCTCGGGGTCAGCTCTATGGTTACCGTCTGGGCCCCTGCCGGAATGTCCGCGAGCGCGATCGTGATTATGGTCTCTCCGAATGCCTGGGCGATGGTTGCCGTCACGTCTTCCACCTTGGTGTCGCCGTCCATGAAATAGGCATCCGATGCCAGAGTCACGGTATCGCCGTCCGCGTCCTTCTTGGTCAGCAGGTGGAGAACCAGATTTTTCGTGACGTCCATATCCGGCGGCAGCGGTACCTGAGTGATGATCGCCACCACGCTGGTAGCTACCCATGCCCACCTGAGTGCGCTGTCGGTATCGCCGTTGGTCATATCCAGGATCGGATCGGTCGCAGGCCCTCCGAAAGTGACCGTGTTCGTTCCGTCGCTGAGCATCCAGGATGTCAGGGGGATCGGAATGAATTTCTGTGTGTTGATCAGATGCAGGTAAATCTCCTGGAGAGCGCCTTCCACCTCGGTCTCGGCGGTGAAGGGACCCGCATCCACGATGCCGATGGCAGAGGCCATATGGGCGTCGGTGCCGTCGGAGATATGGGCCGCCGCATCGGACTGGCGTATGGCCGGCTCGATATCGATCCAGGCATGGGTGGTGTCGATATACATCGCGATGATGCCGCAAAAGATGTCATGCGTTGTGTTGCCCACCACGTCCACCGTCTGGTCATCCACCAGGTAGACGCTGTCTCCCACGTTGGCGATGGTGATGGCCGTACCCAGGGTGGCCTTGACCAGGCCGCGCCTGCGCAGGACCACGACTTTATCGCCGTCGTCGCCGAGGGAGTTATCCACGTGCTCGACCGCCACGCCCTCGAAGATAAGGCCCGCGGCGTCGTTGCCGGGTGTGGCATAGCCGTCGGCCCGGACGCACACGTAGCTGCCGCCGAAAATCTCGGTAGCCCGGTATATCTCGAAGGGCAGCTCCACCCCCTCGGTGTACTGCAGTTCTTTGTCTTGGGTTAATGCTGACATAATTCACTCCTTTCAGTCGTTTAGTTGTCAGTTGTCAGCGTTCAGCTTTCAGCTCTTTGGTTTCAGCTGATCGCTGAGTGCTGAGTGCTTCCTGGCTATTTACAGTCCCCCGTACTTCTTGATATCCTCCGGCGTGTTCCCGAACATCTTGGCCACATTGAGGACCGCCTCATTCGCGATTACGTCGTCCGCCCTGGTCTCTTTTTTGGGCAGCTTGTCCATCGGGACCACCACCGGCGCCTTGGCCACGAAGGTCTTGAATCCTTCCAGGTCCCGCTCCGCATACTGTGCGGCCCACTCTTTCTGGTCCGGCGTGATCTTGCCCTCGGCCATAGCCTTGGCCACGATCTCGTCCGCGTCGCGCTTGCGAAGGTCTTTTTGCAGTTTCTCAAAATCCTCCCTGGATACCGTTCCCTTGCCGGTCTGCTTGAGCGCGTGGATGGATGCCACCACGGTCGAGACGCCGTCCGTCTCTTTCAGATCCAGGGCCTCGATCACCTCCTTGGCCACGACCTCTTTCGGTTTTTCCGCGACCTGCTTTTCCAGGTCCTTGCTCTTGGCCACGACCGCCTCGGCGGCCTCGACCACCTTGTCCTCGCCGGCGTCCTGTGCCAGCCCGAAAAGCTTCTTAAGTTTTTCTAACATTTTTGCCTCCTTTCGGAACTCTCCGATGTTGAATTTTTTACGGAACTTATCTAGTCGCTCGTTGATGATCGAGCGCTCCTCGGGGTTGTATTGGGCCTGGTTATCCTCCCGGCCCCAGTAGCCCGCAGCCGCCCGCGTCTGGGCCGCGTCCGGGCAGGGATAGCGGTAATTCACCGGGTCCAGCCACTCGTCGTCGGGCACGCTTTCCCACTCGCCCGGCTTTGTCACGTGCCCGCCTTCCTTGATGCCGATCTTGTATTTTTTCGAGCGGTTCTCCCTGGCCTGCCGTTCTTCCTCCAGGCTCATCTTGGCCATGATCGGCCGCAGGTTATTGATCCTCGGATAATTGGTCAGGGCCACGTTCTCGATCTTGACGATCTTCCGCCCGTTGTCGGAGACCCAGAATACCGGCGAGAAATAGCGGTACTCCCGGTTTTCCAGGTATTCCTTTGCCTGTTTGGTCCATTCCACGATCACCCAGAGCCCTTCGGTGCCGCGGTTGATGAGCCTCTTGACCCATCCCGCGGCCGGGGCCTGCACGTCTTTCAGGGTCTGGTGCTCGTAATCGATGACCATGTCGTTTCCCCGGCGCTCGAAATCGGCGATAACGGCGTCCATCGATTCGCCGTCCACAAACGCATCGTCCTCGCCCTCGATCCCGATCTTTCCGTACGGAAAAAGCTGGAATTCTCCCGGGGCGCCCTCGATGCTTTTGAGTACGTATAAAAGTTTTAATCCCATATGGCTTCCTCCATCCGGTCGCGCAGCCGCGGGTCGTATCTTCCCGGGTCCGGCCGCCATTTCCGCACCGCGGGGTTGTACCGGAATCCCTCGTCCGGCTTCAGATCCGTGACCTGCGTCTGTTCCTTGAGGCCTTCCTCCTGCATTTCCTCTGCCGAAATGGAACGCACGACACATCTGCACCGAAATCCATTTGGAACCATCCACGTGTTCCAGAACGGATGATCGTGGCGATAGATCTTGCCGTCCTGTGCCAAATGGCTCGGGCGCGTGTGCGTGTCGTTCACCGCGTCATACTCCCAGTACGGCCGGCGGTCCGCGACGGACTTCATCTGCTTGTAGCGGCCCACACTGTAGGCGGTCTGGATATTGGTCCTGAAGATATTGTCCAGCCGGTAGGGCGTCATGCCTGCCCAGCCCCGCCGGGCCATGATCTCGTCGATCCCCTCGCGGAACTCGAAGAACGTCCCGCCCTCCTCGATGGCCTTCAGGATCTCCCCGTGCAGGTCCTGCAGCAGGTCGGCAGAGCCGATGCGCGACACCGTAAACGCCAGGCTGTGTGCATAGTCACCCACTTCCGCCGCCAGGGTCTCGAACTCCGGTCCGGGCATGGCCGTCTTCTTTTGGAAAAATTCCACCGCCTCTGCAAACGGCATCCCTTTCATGCCCACGCCCCCGCGATAAAATCGGCGATCGACTCGTTGAGATACCGCTCGTCCGAGTCTTCCAGGTACATGTACGGCGTCGCCGGGATCACTACGGATTTTTTGAGTATGAACAGCGGCACGATATCCTCGCCCCTCTTCTGAAAGATGATCCCCTTTGCCACGAAGGTATCTTCAAAATCCGCGGCCCGCAGCGGCACGCGCTTATCCGCAGGCCCGCCCGGAAACGGGATGGTCAGGAACTTCTTTTTTTTCGGCCTGATCGTCCCGCCGTAGTGGTGTATCGCCGCGTAATCCACCTCGCCGGGGCCGCCGCCCGCGGAGATCTCCGCCATATCGGCGCTCTCCTCGTGGGTCAGGCTGCCCTTGAGCCTGCCCGTCCTTTCCTTGAGCGCCGGACCGGACAGCCGCTTCGATATCTTTCTGACCATGCGCTCGCCGAAATCCGCCAGGGGCATCTTGAGATCCCGCGCCCTGTCACCCAGGTCATCCAGGACCTTAACAACTATCTCCTCGCCCCCAATGCGCAGCGTCAGTTCCATTTCTCCTTCCCTATGCCCTGTCAGCCTTTTTCTTTCTTCCCTTTGCCGCGTCCGCCGCGCCTGCAAGGGCCGCGGTGACCAGGGCGTCGCGTACCAGCTTTTCCAGGTCCGCCGGGTCCAGGTCCGCATAAACATCAAATATCCTGTCGCGCAATTCCTCCAGACTCGAGCTGGATTCGATCAGTTTCCGGACCGGGCCGTCGATCCCTTTCCATGCCCCGGCCGCAAGCCCCACGGAATCGTCCGCGAGCTCCTCCAGTTCCTGCTGCTCAGCGTCAAAAACAGGCCCAGGGTCGTCTTTCGCCGTGAGACGCGTAATTCTAGCCGTCTTTGGCCCCATTCTCGCAGCCTGGGCCGAACTTGAACGCTTCATGGCCATCGGGGCGGAACTCACGGGCTGCAAAATCGTCTGATCATCCTCCGGCAGCGGGATCCCGAACCGCTCGCTCACGTGCTCGGCGGAAACCGGCTGGCCGAACTGGATCACGTTTTTGTATACCTCGCTCAGGCTCTTGAGATCCTCCCGCTCGTTCCAGATCGCCGCATATCCGGGTACCGGTGTATCCCATCCGAAGTTGAATCCTACCATCGGCCGTATCAGCTGATACCGTACGGTCGCTCCCACGGTGCGCGTATCCGCCTTGGCCAGGTCGATGCGCACCTCGTTGTGGGTCCTGGCCGCCGCGTAGGAGCCCACGTCGCCCACGTCCGCGGTCAGGGTCTGGCCCAGCAGGGCCTTGGATATCTCCTTTCCGCAGTACACGGCCATCGTCTCGTACGGGTTGTTCCCCCCGGCCCCGTGCTTGACCGCCTCGACGAATTCGATCTCCGTATTTTTGGAGATGATCCCGGCCGCGTCCGAGCCCAGGGATTGTATGGCCGTGATCAGGGCGTCCTTGTCTTCCGGGCCCGCGCCGGTGTCGTATTTCCCCAGCCTGAGAGGCATCCCGAACACCTCCAGGAATGCCATCCAGTCCTTGAGCGAGTAGTTGCGGAAAAGAAACATCCACGCGCACACCCGGTAGATCCCGGACCGCGCCGCGTGGCCTGCCTTGCCCCCGTAGCGGTGGAAGAGGATCTTCCAGGCCGGAATCTCCTCGCCCATCGTGTTCTCGTCCGAGATCAGGCGGGGATATTTGCGCAGGTACCCGGCCGGATCGGTAAACAGAAACCGTTTCTGCTCGATGAATTCCAGGTCCCGCGGCATGGCCTGGCCGGACGATGTGTCCCAGTGGATCTCCAGGGCCGAGAAACCCTTCCCGACGCTGTCCTGGAGCGAGACCAGGGTATCGTCCCAGTCCGTGGAATTGTCGAAGTACTCCTGGACAAACTCCGCCACCTTCACGTCCCGGTTGTCCTCCGAGGCCGGCGAAACCCGGAACTCCACGTCCAGTATGGCGTTTCTTCGCTTCTCCGCCTCCCCCAGGAGGTGGGCGTCCTTTTCCTCCATCTGGTCGAAGAGCTCGGCCTGTCTCTGCACATTCCCGGAATCCGCCTCTTTGAGCAGGGTCGTGAGCCGCTGCGGGGTCAGGCCCGCGCTCACATACTCCCGCCACGAATCCAGGACCGGCGCCGCCGCCAGGGGCCGCCGCTCCGGCGCCTTCATCGTCTTGATTTCCCGTCCGAACTGGTCCAGTATCATAGAGTGCTCCGCACTTTAGCTGATCGTCCCTCGGCTTTGCCTTTCGGCCCCGAGCTCAAGGCCGAGGGGCTCGGGACCATGAGCTTGTCGAATGGCTGATCGCTGATAGCTGATCGCTGATCGCTGACAGCTACTCTCACCACGTCCCCTTGACGCCGGCGAACCGGCGCTTCGAAATGGTTTTGTATTCCACAGGCCCGCCGCCCATGTTTATCGATTTATAATGTCCCAGTGCCAGCGCGATCGCCGCGTCTCCGTGCCGCATGAACTTCGGGTTTTTTGTATCGCTGACCGTCAGCCTGGGCAGCTTGATGATGCCGTCGATCAGCTCGAGCGCGCGGAGGTCGTTTTTTACGTCCGCGTCGCGCGGCAGGTCGATCGTCTGATCTGCGAAGCTGTCCTGGAACGGCTGCATGTGCTCCCTGTACCAGGCATCGTTCAGGGTTATCTCCTCGATCAGCGGCCGGCCGTACTTGTCCGCCGTGTATTCCGCAAACGTCAGCCCCGGCCCGGTCGCATCCATCGCACCGCCCCGGAATCTCGGGAAGTTGTCTATCATGTACCAGAGCACCTGCTCCTGCTGGCGCGACGGCACATTGTGCATCTCCACCAGAAAGGGGCATTTCCGCACCAGGTTTTTCAAGATCTCCAGGGGGCCGATAACGGAAAAATTGCCGTACCGCGCAAAGTCCTGCCCGAAAACGTGATCGAGCGTTTTGTCCAGCCCTTTCATGAGCGGCGCGAGGTGGATCCGGATCCACTCGTCACACCATGATTTTCTGTAATCCTCCCCCTTGAGGGCAAAATTATTGTCCAGGGCGAGGCGTATGATCGGCCTCACCTCTTTCATGCATGCCTCGATCAAAATGCCGGGGATTGCCACCCCCGATCCTTCCCTGGGGATAGCGTCCAGCTCCTCTTTCATGGCCGCCGTGTTGGCCCCGTATGCCCCGCGCACCCGCTGGTACCATTCCTTTTTCCCTTCGGGCGTCGGGGTCCATCCCTTGACCATGCAGACCCGCTCGTACAGCCCGTTTTTAACGGCATCGTCGAATGTCACCCTGAATATCTTAAACGCGAACAGTCCCGCCCTCGTGTCGTGGATGAGCTGGTTGAACGGGTTCTTGTCGCCGTTGTGCGTGCTTATGATGCGGATGTCCCCGCCCCATATGATAAGGGCCAGGGTGGAATCGATCACGGCCTGCACATTAAGGTGAAACGCCGCCTCGTCGATGTTGACCTTGCCCTGCAGTCCCCGGATGCTCGCCGGCCTGGATGATAAGGCCACTATCTGAAAACGCGATGCGAACCTGATCCGGTAACTGGTAATATGTTTTGACGATCCGTCCGGCTGCTGGTCCTCGAACAGGAACACCTCTATTCCCTGCCATCCGTCCGCCATAGCCGCCGCCATGACTCTGGCCATGTGGGCGCAATAGCCTATATACTCGAGACCTTTCTCTCTGGTGTCGCCGATGTAATAGACGTTATCCCCGCCCGCCTTCTTTTTACTCGAAGCCGTGATCGTATCGTCCAGGGCCGTGGCAAAGGTGATGCCCGTGCGCCGCCCCTTTTCTGCGATATTGAGGGGATACGCGTGGATCTGCTTGATCCACCCGGCCTGGTGTTTCATGAGCACACCTTCAGCCAGGGGGTCGTATCCCTCCGGGATCTCCCGCACGCTGGGAGGCAATTCATCCCAGCTTAGTATGCGCTCGATATCCCCGGGCCGGTCGGTCATTACGCAACTCCCAGTACCTTTTTGCGCCAGAATTCAGCCTGGTCACTGCTCAGGCCCTGCTCGGAGGCGGCACTCTCGATGGCGTTTGCCGCGTCCTCGAGCGCCCGCTTCCTCGCCGCAGCCTCCATCTCCGTCTGCCACTTTTTCTGCCTCACCGCGGCCTGCGCCAGCTTGGCAACCATCTGGCCGATCCTGGGGAGGCTCTTGTTATCCACCTCCAGCTCAACGAGCAGCTCGAACGTTTTGGTCTGCACCAGCCGGATGATGGCGTCATTCATGGCGCCCGCGTCATCCTCCGAGGCCTCCGCGATGGCCTTGGCCTGGTCCGTGGCCACCTTGAGCGCCCGCAGCCTATCCTCGAAATTCTTCCCGTACCGGTGCACGCTGGATTTTGAGATCTCGTATCCCTGCTCCCGGAGCCATTCAGCCAGCCCCTCGTACCCGGCAAACCCGCCGCGGATCAGTTTTTTCTCCAGGTCCCGGCGCACCTCATCGGGTAACAGTTCCACGCTCGACCGCTGCATGATTCCCCCTACCAGTACTTCGCCGGGCGGGCGATCCCGGGCAGGCACTCGACGGTATACTCCGCCACGTCGACCCCGTGATGGGTCAGGTCCGCGCTCCAGAAGGCGGTGTCCTTGCCGCTGATTACTATCAGCTTGCGGTCCTCCAGGTAATCCATCTCCCGTCTCAGCTCCCTGGGAGTGACAGGCATGTCCTCGCCGCCCACCGTGGCCATGATCACCTCTTCCGACACGGGATAGGGCCGCCCCACGTTCAGGGTCTGCAGTATCCTCCAGCGCAATACCTCTATGCGTTTTTTCTCCAGGTCCATCACAAGCCTCCCCGCCCTATAGGTTGATGCACAAACTCCCATATCGCGTCTATTTTCTGCTCGATCTTGCCGAAACTCATGATCCAGTCCTCGCGGCGGACGTAATCTTTCGGCAGCGCCTCCTTGAGGTCCGCCAGCTCCTGGCGCAGTTTATCGTGGCGATTGCCCTGCCTGAGTATGCTGCTTTTTATGTCCTTTAAGTAAATCACCGCCAATGTCAGCAGCGCCGAGAACACGCATCCCACGATTACCAGGGCGATCTGCGCGGTCATGATTTGCCTCCCTGAATTGCACTGATAGCCCCCTCGATCAAACCGGGCTTATGCTCTCCCGCCTGTGCCCTTTTTTCTTTTCCCCTGTCCCAGACGGCCACGCCCAGGATGGAAAGCCAGCCCACCCAGATCCATTGAGGCACGTCCGGCACCGCCTTGCCGAGCAGGGGAAGGAGGAAATAGATAAGAATCACTGCCAGGGGATAGGCAAAACCGTTAGCCGGCCTCCAGGAGTACTGCGGCCACCGTTCGCTTTTCGATTCCGCCTGCATGGTGGCATTCACGGTTGCGAGTTTGGCGGCCTCGATCTGTGCCAGGCTTACCTCTTGTTCCATCGCCCTGGTCTGCAGCTCCACATAGAGTTTCGGGTCCGCCTCTATTTTGGCGGCCACAGCTTCGATGTCCGACTCACTGTCCCCTGTCACCGCCCTCATGAGCCCTCCCAAAAGCGTCCCTGAGCCGGGCAGAATAAGGTTCGCGACTGTAGGAGCAATCGCCTTGATCCCGTCCGCTATCGTGCTGAATGCGCCCATGATTACCTCCCCAACAGGTAAAAATATTCGCCGTTCACCCGCCTCCATCTCTGGATCAGTTGAGCCGGACGAAGGTCTGTATGAAATCCGATCGAGACAGGCCTGCCTTTATACTGCCAGTCGTAATATATCCCGATGCCGCCAAAGCCCTGGCGTTCGACCAGCTGGTATTGTATCCGGGGGTCAAGATCGGTGAGAATGATAAAATCGGCGGCCTGGCAGCCCTGTTTTTCCAGATGGTAGCTGCTATCGGCATGCCCGTGCTCGCCGTAAAGATCCACTGCTTGCGTGATGATAATGACAGGCTTCTTGTCGGATATGATGTAGACCCTCTCCCATAGATAGTCGAGGTTCAAGACGAGGCGCATGTCGATCTGTTCGCCGCTTCCGGGATGGCGGGAATCATCAAACTCCTTAGAGACGAAATGACGGATCTGATCCCATGTAATCATTACTCCATCTCCCCGGTTCCCCGTTCTTGTTATTCCCGCCAGAGGCGGGATAAACGGTGAACGGTGAACGGTAAACTAATTAAAACTCACCCATGCCGGTACCGGCCACGGATCCGCAATTACCCGCCCGTTCTTGATAAGAGGCAGATTCATAAGATACACACAGCCCGTTTGCCCCCGCGGCTCAACGATAATCCGCTCCGTCGCCTGCGCGTCTTCGCCTTTTTCCGGCATCCTGTTCCCGCAATAAAAAAAGCCCGACAATTCGACCTTCGATTGAAAATCGAAAAATGCCGGGCTTTGGTTAGCCGTTATGCCACGATCCCGCTTTCAGCGGGACGGGACTCTGAGTCGGGCTCCGTCAACCCCTGATCCGCCACTCTGTTCTGCAGCGGATAACTTTTTAATTGTATTTTACACGCTACAGGCGTTGCTGCAACATGTCAAGCAATTTTTTTAGCGGTCTTTATCCACGTATCTCCTGGTTAGCAGATAAGCTGATTTTTGAAATATCATAATCCTTGTAAATCTCCCCTTTAGAACTCTTGCCTCGGAAATGCGGCGTGATCCAAAATCGACCGACATATCTTCCGAACAGTCCGGGCGGACCATATTCTCGGATATGGCCTCGACAAAAATGTAGGCGGTTGGTCCAGAGGCCCTGGGCCGGTTGAGATCCGTTTGTACTAAACCCCTGTAGTTCCAGGGTGTACCAGGATACCAGAGGAAGTTTGTTTTTTTTGTTCCGTTTCCTTTGGGCTTTTATATCCGGGATATTTTTTCTTGCCCTTACGTTTTTGCAGGACAGTAGGGTTAAGAATGTGTTAATAATAACCGAGCCTTGGACTAAGATGCCCACCTCAATTTCACCCCTTGGCCGCCTGAAGTCGCTCCGAAACTTACGAGGCTCAAATACAGCGCCTGGTATCAGAACAAAGCCCTCTGTGGTTTTTTTGATTATTGCGGCTGACATTTTATTTAAAGCAGGACCGTCCTCATACTCCATGAAAGATTTCCAAAACATACGGTAAAGGAGCAAACGATCAGAGGTGGAATCTTCAAACTTATTTTCTAATACCCACAAAACGGCATCGTTGAAAGATAGACAAGAATTTTCACTTGGCATATATGATGCACAAAGGAATTTACCCTTTTTATCGCCGTCATTAATTAGGCTGCTGCCAAGCCTTTTATTCCCATCCCAAAAATTCGATAGGCTTTCATATACGCGGAAAACCTTCGCATCCGTAATCTTTGACTCATTCAATTCAAACCCGATTTCTCGCACTTGATCAATGAACATAACATCGACTCCGTTCTTCCTGTTAACGCCGTTATCAGCCGCCCGTCTTATCGGGTCGGATGGATTTGCTTGATAGGTGACGGTAAAAAAATGCATTTATGATCCTACCCGCCGCCATAAAAGAATTGTGATATTTTGTGAATTCATCCAGACGCCGTTTAGCATCTAATCTATCTTTGTTTTGTCGGCGGAACCAACGTTCTTTTAATCTTTGATCATAGCTTTTTTTGCCATAAGTCACCTATCGCTCGACATCACACGCCCCGTTTTTTAGGGGTCGAGTGGATGGAGCTTGTTAGCCCTTATGCTTTTATCATAACAATCTTGGCTACAATAGCGATACAGTCCCCCAGGATTGAGATGAAAGGGAGACATCGGCCTAACTCTACGAATCCAACATGGAGCTTTTAATTCGCCGCCACAAAAATCACAATTACCTTTCATCTTTTCTCCAAAGGGCTAACAGCAGCATACATGGAATTAGCCCTTGCCATATTTATCAAATGCCTGCTTGAGCTGGGGATGTTTTTTGATCGCCTCCTCCAGCCGGATCTCATCTTTCCTGTCCTGCCCACCTGCCCCCCTTCTCCCCTGCTCCCTTTCCTCTTCTTCCCGGGCCGTCATCCCCTCCGCACTCAGCCGCTCCCCGGCCTTGGAAAGGATCGCAAACAGATACTTGTGGTTCGTGAAGCCCCATTTCTGCATATTGCAGGTGTCGGTCATCGCCCGGATTATCTCCGGCTGCGACGTGCGGTACTGCTTGCCCCTATGTTTGAACGTGGACATTTCCAGGAGCCGGGCAACATTTTTGAAAATTCTGAGGCGCTTCGGTAATGGAACATTGCCGAATTCGGACTGTCTGAAACAGTCGGAATACTCGTATACGACGCGCCAGTGCACTCCTAGTTTTGCTGCAATATCGTGTGTTTCCGTTTGTTCCAATTCATTTACGGCCTGTTCCAGAACAAACCGGCTTCCGCATTTCGGACAGATCAATTGCATTGCTCACTCCCTGTACAGGTCTCCAATTGAAAATTTTCAATTGAAAATCGACAATTACAACAGCAACCCCAGGATCACGCCGAGCACGAAGCAGGCGATCGGCAGCAGCTCCGCCCGGATCCGCCATCGCCTCGTGTACGGCCCTTCCATGCACAGGGCAGCCGCCCGCATCATGATGCGCGTTTTGTCGTCATTTTTCGTTGACGTATTTTTCATAATCCCTCTTCTTTCTCCACCATCGGATCTCCTGTTTGACGAGATTACACATCACATACACGAATAAGGCGACCAGGCCGGCGAGAATGTACAAGCCCAGCCACCACCAGACGCTGTTGATCCCGCTGAATAGATATTGCATCGATTACTCCGTTTCTGGCCTCTCATTCCATTCCCGGCCATCGAGTAGACGGCCAGCGGCTTTTTTGCCGAGACGATTCATTGCTGCTGCTTGGCCGTCCCAATATTCGCCTTGACAGGTTTTTGTTCCGTCTGGTTTGATAAATATGCCGCCGCCCAACCGTTTTGAATAAGGTTTCCATTCCCCCCATTGCTTAAAGAAAAACGGCACTCCCGCCGCCTGGCATTGATCCCGAACCGACCGCGCCCAGTCCGGGTGCATGGGCCGGGCACCGGGGCCGGATTCACCGCCGAGGATTACCCAATCGAGTCCTTGTGGCCATGACCCAATCGTCTGTTCTCCTAAATGATAATTTCCCCTTATTTGAACCGGTCCCAACATCGGTTCTATGCTCACAAAATGTTTAGCAGCCGGGATCTGTAAGAGAATGGGAATGCGCTCGTCTGCTCGTTGCTGATTTTCGGCGGTGACTCCGAGCCAAATATTTCCTCGATCTAAGAATTCACGCCTCCAATGGTCTGGCGTTAAAAATATTGGTGATCGAAAATAATACCACGCGGCCTCTATGCGTTTGGTGAGTACTAGGAATGTGTGTCTTGTTGCTCGCCAACAAGTGTTAAGGACGTTATCGATTGTTAGCCAATCAACGTCTGGATGGAATAAGTCCCCCATTGAACAGACAAAGATCATCCGGGGCTTTTTCCATTTCAACGGCTGTTCAAGTCGGTCCGGATGAAACGTTACCCTGAACGGATCGTCCTCCGGGTAGCCATAACGACCTTTAAGGCGCTGGGCCATGCGTCGGGCATAGCAATGCTCGCAGCCTTCGGAAACCGGAGAACAGCCAGTAATTGGATTCCACGTCTCCTCGCACCACTCGATTTTCGTTGTCATGTGGTTTGCCCTCCCAGCATTCCAGCTTCTTGCCTCAGGCTCTTCACTTCTTCCTCGATCAGCTCTTTGCCCTTCCCGCACCCCTCACACTTCTTCAGCCCCTTGATATACCGGTGCATACAGAGCCGCTCGTAGACCTGCTGGTGCCACCCCGCACACCAGAACGAGTTGCCTTTATTGGTCATGGCTTTGCAATGCCTCCCGGATGAAATAGAGCGCCTGCAGCTCCGGTGTGCGGAGCTCGGCGGCGGCCTTCGTTTCGAGCTTCTCATAAAGATCCGGATGTTGATCAAATTGCAGCGTGAGGGCCGGACCGTTGTCCCGAATCTCTTCCTCAGGCGGCTCAGGCCACGGCCCGGGTCGCGTGACTTTTCCGCCGGTGATATCTTTTGTATCTTTTGTATCTTCCCTCAAATCCTTCACGCCCGTCGCTTTTTGCAGCTTTTTTCCCCGCCGCCTCAATGCCCGTTTCGCGTAATATGCCTTACCGAAATACGTCTTTTGATAGTGCCGCTTACATTTGCCTTTTATTTTGGCCGGCTTCATGCAGCCCGGCTCATCGCACATCTTGACTGCAACTGTTTTTTGTTCTTCCATTCGATCCTCCCCTTTTAATAGAGCCGTAATCTCCTGCCCCTGCGGGCAATCCCTGCACTCGGGCGGCGGTTCATAGGTATTGCCGTGCGCAACATATGGCCGCTGCCGATCCATGCAGGCTATTTTTTTCATGCGCGTGTGCGTGCGCTCGCACGTAAAATACCCCGGCCCGGCCAGGAGCTTGGCCCGGTCCATCATGCTGGCAAGGTTGTGCGGTTCTATGCTTACTGCTTCCATGCTTTCTAGCCTTCCGGCCTTCTCCCTCTTCCAGGTCCTAACCTCCAGCGTCGACAACGCCAGCACGCTTGGCTTGAGACTGTCCGGCGTATCTCCATACCCGTGCCGGTTCAGATTCAGGAGCTCGGCCCTGGAGATGAGCATCAGGTTATCCAGGTCGCACCGGGTTTTGTCCCCGTCGACAAACGCCACGACCATGCCCTCCGGCACCGGGCCGTGCGCCTGCTCCCACAGATATACGTGCTTGTGCTTATACCGGGTCGGGAATCCGGTATACGGATCGGGCTCCGGTACTTTCATCAAAATAAACCCCTCTTTTGAACCGATCCGCTCCGCCCCGATCGGCTTGCGGTTCGGAGGCGCATTCCCTTTTTTGAAGCTGGTTTTATTCGGGCCGGTCAGGCCCTTTGTGCCCGCGTTCCAGGGCCTGTGGCCCCTGGGAAAGTGCCCCGTCCGCCCGGATTTGATGCCCCGGTTGTGCACAAACGTTCTAATTTGTTTCACCGTCATGCCGGTCCCGAAGCGCCTGTTGAATAAAGCGGTCATCTCTGCCATGCTCCTGCCTTTGTACTGGCCGCGAATGAACTGCGCCTGCCCAGCGGTAAAAAGACGTTCCCGGTTTATCAGCCTGTCCTTATGCGCCCGGCCGCATCTGATCGCATTCTTGCGCAAAGCACTGCCGATCGCTTCTTCGGTTTTCTCCATGCCGAACCGGTCGTTGAACGCCCGGGCAAGGCTCCGGGTGTTCATGGTGAGATATCCATCCCGCAGGAATTCAAGGTGCTCATCGGTGTAGATGAATCTACTCATCGTCTTTAACACCCGATCCAATCCCCAGCATTTGCGGGGCCGAGTCGATGAGCCCGTCGTTTATGGCTATCTGGGCCTTCAACGCGAGACTCGCGTTGTTAATAATCTGAGCGGCCACGTTGCTCACGCTTTTGGCGCGGCAGATCTCCTCCTGCAGCGCCTCGCCTTTCAGGTCTTCATCCGACAACCGCTCCACCTCCGCAAAGAGATGATTGTTCAAATCGATCAGCTTATTTTTCATGCTTTTCCCCTTCTTTTCCCCCTCGATCTCCCCGTTATCAGGGTCACCGCCTGGGGCGGGTTTGACAGCCTGTCCACCTTGATCACCACGCCCATGCCGGCGTGCCAGTAGGTAGACAGCAGTTTATATTGCGTGCCGTCCGGCTCCATGAGCAGCCGGCCCTTTTGCAGCCACACGGCCTGGTCGAGCATCGTCACTATCCGGGCAGGGGAGGGCGGCTCGCACCCGAAATGTTCCCGCCACCTGTCCCTGAAATGCTTGCTCAGCGTCAGCTCCATTCGCCTTAACTCCTTTCAGCCGTCTCATTTTTTATCAGCTCGTAGGTGTACGTCTCCTTCTCTTTTCTTATCGCCCCGATCACCGCCAATCGCTCCGCCGGCCATTTGCCGATCACCTCCCGGTCGATCTTGACGGATCTTTTAAGCCCGTCTTCCCATCCCTCTGCCTCGATCCGGGCGACAGCGTCCTTCGGTATGGTCACCTTCAGTTCCCTGCCGTACAGGAGGATGCCGTTTTCAAGCTTCACCTGGTCGGCGTCCTCGAACAAGTTGGCCTTATTTTTTTGCATGAGGGTGATCAGCTCTTTTTCGGTGCCCGCGATCGCATCGGTAAGGCGTGCCACCGAGGCCGCGTGCCGTTCGCGTATCCCGGCGATCTCGCCCTCGGCCTCCGCCTCTACCCGCGCCAGCTCCTCCAGGAACGCAGCGATATGCGCGAGATGGCTGTCCGCGCTATTCTTCAGGTTCGAGAGCTTCTCCATCTGTGCCCTCCCTCAGGTTCAGCTGCATCTGGCCCAGGAGCTCGGGCAGCCCGATATTTTGCATACTGGCGATCATGGCCAGTTTTTTCACCGCCTCGTGTTTGCGCCTGTCGAAAAAGAGCTTGAGCTCGTGGGCACTTCGCGCCAGGTAATACCCGCCCCCTGTCTGGCTCCTGGTCTCCCCGATCAGCACGCCAGTGTATCGCAGCTCGGTTATGACATGCCGCAGATCCCGGGTGTCGTTGATCCGGTGCCGCCAGTCTTTGTCGTACACCCGGGAGTACAGCTCGCCCATGCCGATCGCCTTTTCGATCCCGATATGCCGCGTCAGGATCGCCAGCAGGCGGCCCTTGGCCTCTGACTTTGAAATCTTATCCACCTTATCCATCGTTGATCCTCCTTATCACCGCCAGCAGCCGTTTGAGCCGCCGGGCGTCATGACAAAACCGCAAATCATCGACCCTGCAAATCTTCAACACCAGGCCCCTGAGCCGGCGCCCGGTGAGCTCCGAACCCGCCAGCTCCTGGCCTATCCGTTCCTTGAGCGCCTCCACCTGGGTCCTGCTGCCGCTTTTGACCCGCCAGCCCCTGGTTTCAAAGCGGACAACAAGCTGCTCCAGTTCGTTGTTGCTCAAGTCCGCCGCCGAATTCACGCCGAATTCCGTCTTCAGGATATCCCGGTAGAGCACATCGTCCAGGCACAAATCCTTTTTCGCGATATGCACCTTGGCCAGCAACACGTTTCTGATTTCGCTCTTCGGTTTTTTCGCTCTCATCATCCCGCAAACCCCGTTGATCCCGTCAAAGATTAATCGCCCATCAAAAACTTTTCCGACTCCATCAGAAGCGGGAGCCCGAGAGGGTTGCCGTATTGCTCGTTGATCATCATCGCAACGTCCAGAAGGTTGGTAACGTAGCGGTACCGGCCCTGGCCTTTGGCGCGGGCGGCCAAAAAATCTATGCATTCCCCATCCAGGCCGGGGCAGTGACTCTCCGCGATGGCCCGCGTGTCTTTTTTGGATATCCTGAATTTGTCCCGCTTCATCGCGATCCGGCTGTAGATCTGATCGAACAGGTACGCACGGCCCTCCGTCCCTTTCATCTGCTCATAGAGCCGCTCCTGGCCGACATATACGATGCCGAGACAGGCGCAATCGTGCAGCTTCCTGACGAGCTCGAAGGCCTCCCAGCTCAAAAAATGGGCGTCGTCTATTATAAGGAGCCTGTTCGTGCCCTTGAGCCTCGCGATCAGCGCCTGGAGATAATCGCTGACACTGCTCTTCCGGCCCACGCCGCCGACCTGCTCGATGACCCTGCGCAGAATCTGCGACGGCGTCTTCGTGGTGATGTCGGCGGTAACGAATACCGTGGCGCGATTTACCCTTTTATATTCCTTGCACGTCTCCGTTTTCCCGGTGCCCGACGGCGCCAGGGCGGCGCCCATTTTTTGCTTCTGGTCGCAAAACTGGAGTACCTCCCAGATAAGCGTGGAGGCATTCGTCGTGACGAATTCCTTCGGGCCGGAGACAAACTGCAGGTCCTCTTCGCGCTCCAGGAGATTCTTGATATCCTTCTCGACCTCTTGCACGTTCCCGGCATAGATCCGGTTGACGTACTGGCTGACGGCCGCCGTGGATCGGTTGATCATCCCGGCGATGCCCTTCAAGCTTCTCCCCGATTGGTCTTTCCAAAGGCAAAACCTGTCGTGCAGGTTCTCGTCGTAAACCTTGCTTAAATCTTCTTTTACTGCCGGTTCAACAGTCATTTAATCCCCTCCTCTTAAGGTATTTTTTTGATCCTGAACGCCTTATTCATCCTCGTCCCGCACCGGATCGTTGATGGTCAGCCTCATGATCGGCCTGGGTTTTTCCGGCGGGGGCGCCGGCTTAAAGGTTAACGGCCGGTATCCCGGGCCGGAAACGGCCCGGAGCTGCGCTCCCTCCAGCTGGGTCCGCAAAACCCTGATCTTCGATTCCCGGTCTCTCACTTCCCTTGCCTCCCTCTCGTGAGGGTGGATCCTGGGCACGTGAGTCTTCGGTGTTTTCTCCGGCAGCCACAGCCGGTATTTCTGCGAAATCTGCTTTACCAGCCGGTTTTGCATTTCAATTTTGGCGGCCACCTGGTCGCGATTCTTGGGGTTGATCATTCCCCACTCCTCGGCCCGGCACAGCAAGCTCCCCGAGGCCCGGCTGAAGATCCATACCCGGCCGGGATCGAACGGATGATACCGCACGAACACCTCGGTACCGCCGTAATCGGCGAGCTCCGGCCCATAATAGGTGAGGGTCCGCTTGAAAAACTCGTGCCTGATTTTAACCTGGCTGCGCTTGACGGTGAGCGGTTTGCCGTTGCCGTTTACGGCCTGGACGGGAAGGAAGATGTACTCGAGCACCTCCTCCGAAAGGGTCGTGACCGGGTACCGGGAGACGCTCTCGTTGTAGAGCTGCCGCGGGGTTTTTCCGGTGTCCTCGCCGCGATTCTTGAAGACGTGGTCGTTTTGTCCTTCGATCATGGCAAAAATCCGGTCGACCATCTCCTCTATGCCGAGGAGCTCCCCGGCCCGGATCATCTCGGTCAGCTCCTTTTGCTGGAGCTCGCTCTCGCGTGCATCTTTGAGGCGCTTGCAATACCCCGGGATCCGTTCGTTGCGGAGCACCTTATCGAACCTGCCGAACCAGCCCTCGATGGGTTTTGCCTGCGGGTGGCGGGGTTTCGCGCGTGTGTGCTGGATGGTCCCCGTCTTGATCCCGAGACCCGTGAGCTGTTCGATGAGCGAGGCCGTGTAATTGCTTTCCTCCGGCTTGCCCCAGTCGGTGTATAATTCGCCCGGCATTCCCCATCTCACGGCATTGATAAGGGCCTGCCCGACCGTGTATCTGTTATAGTGCTGGTACGCCACCGCTCCCCAGGTCATCTGGGTGCGGAAGTCCATCCAGCAAAACAGCTCCAGGGTCGCGACGTCGCCCTTGTAATCGAAGCAGCAATAATCGGCCTTGTGCTGATCTCCTACGAGGCACTCCATCGCCCTGTAGGCTGTATGGTCCCTCCGGATCGCCGGCACTACGTCCTCCCTCAGCCCGCGGCCGCCCTTGTCCCGGTATATAATAAGGCTGTCCGCGACCCTGCGGTGCAGGTTGCAGAACGACTCGTAGCACCCCACCTTGAGCCCTTTTTCCCTCGCCGTCCTTTGGATCCGTTTATATGTGGAGCGCTTTTCCTGGTGTCCCCGGCGGTTTGCGATAATCTCCTCGATGGCCATGTGCGCAGCGTCATGATCCCAGGCCCGGACCGTGATCCCGAGGCTCTCGATCCTGACCCCGAAATTTCTGGTGGAAGAGATAATCTCCGCGCCTTTTTTTACCCTGTCCATAAGCCTGTACGCCGTGGCCACGTTGTACCCGTACTCCTCCGCGATATATTTGATCCTGGTTTTCCGGCCCCCGACCCAGTGCGGTACCGCCAGGCAGTCGCACAGCATCCGGATCTTTGTGGCCACCGCCGGGTCTTTTAATTTTTCCGGCGGAACCTTGACCTCGAAATAAGCGGCCGCTTCCTCCACGCTGTCCTCGTCGATGCCGCATCTGTGCCGCATGATCCGCTCCTGCACCTCCGCCGGCAGTCGGTCTAAAAAAAACCGCCTCTCTCGGCGGCCGCTAATGATTTCATGCGGCCATTTTTCCTTATTCGCTTTACCCATCGCCGCCTGTTTCGTTATCCCCAACACCTTCGCGATCTCTTTCGCGCTCACCAGCTCCGATCCGCTCATCTCATGTCTCCAATCTTCCTGGCATGCTCCTTGCAATCCTTATTATATATACCGCCCCGCGTTTTAGGGATTGCGATCCCCTCTCTTTTCAGGGTGGCCTCAGTAACCATACTGTGATTCAGTTCGCCTCCCTCTACGATATATGTGGCTACTGGCTCTTTACCCTCGACTTCCCACCATGCTAAAAAAACCGCCGTTGGCCTCATTTGCTGCCCTCCATCTCCCTCAAAAATAACATCCTCTTTTTCTTCCGTGCCTGGGCCTCCCGGATCTCCTCGTCCAATTTTTGTATCTCGGCCCGCAGGGCCTCCGGCCCCGGCATGCTAAAAATTCCGCACGGCGTGCCCAGAACCCTGAGCGGCTCCACGCTCCCCGTCGCCTGGCAGAACGCCGGCAGGTACTCCGCCGGGATGTGCCTCCGGACCCACCGGTCTTCATCATCCCCCTGGACCCCGATCTCCGCCCTCTGGTCTTCCCTCGTCCAGGAATAGATCTGCTCCCTGGTGATTGTTTCATTGAGGAGGTGGCTCATCTCGCCCGCGATCTGGTGCACGGAAAGAGGGCAGTCCTTTATGGCCGCCCTCATTGAGCCTCGTAGATTTTCGATTATTCTGAATTGTCCGCCGGTGGGTGATGATGCGGTGAAATGCTCTTTGACCAGGTCAAAGATGGTGAGCTGATTTTTGTCGATTCTTCGCCGTGATTTAGACATTGACATGCCTTTTAAATGGTTTAATAATAAACCATGAAGCTAAGCGGTCTTTTTATTGGCGCGCCTTTTTGCGACGGCAAGGTAATGCTCATGAAAGATCACATGGGGATCCCGATCGATCCTCTCGGCCACCGCCCGCATGATCCGGTCCGATACCATGATCTTGCGGACCACAATTGAGACGGCCATCTCGGACACGCCGAGATCCCTGGCGATCTCCTTCTGTCGTATGCCTTTTTTCTTGAGCGCCGCCTGTATGTCGGCAGGATGCATTTTACGTAACCTCTTTATTGGGTGATAAAATATGGATGATACTCAGCTTCTTAAAAACATCTTTACCGCCCAGGTCCTGATCCTCGCGAATCAGATTAAGGCGGAGAAAAAAGCAAAAGGCACCACGAGCACAAGCGATTTTACTGCCGAAGCAATCAACCTGATTGAGCAGAAAAGAGCTCAGATACTCCGAACTCTTCGGCAATCGCCTTAAACCTCGGGCTCTTAATGTGAACCTCGTGCGCTGATAAAATGATGTTCTCGGCACGGTCCAGGACCGGCCGCACCTGGTTCATGGGCACGCCCTCGAATAACGAGGCGACCATGAAAGCGACCCCTTCGAACTCTTGGTCATCGAGATATCTGGCCATTTTTCATTAACCTCCTGAAAAAAGGTGATTAAAATTATGAAAAAAAGTGACGCTATAACTTTGGCGGCCCGTATCGTTGAGCGCCTGATTGATTCTGGTAAGCTCAATCTAGATTTGGACGTAAACGCCAGCCCAAAAAAGATTCTTACTATTACCGAGGCCATCGCCAAAGGGCTTATCGAGATCGAAAAAAAGCTTTAATCATGGGGATAGTCCCTGATTATTAGCCTGGGAGCTAATGCCTGCACAAACAGCCTGAGCACGAAAATCGGATCCTCCGTATCGTCCAGATCGAGGTCTTTGAAAGCATCTACGAGTTTCTTAGCTTTTTCGAGCCGCTCTTTTGGGTCCATGATGAATGCTCCTCTTAGAAATAGGTTTATTTATTTTTTTCCGCTTAGATTTAGTTATATATATTATAACGGCACCTTTTTAGAAAAGTAAAGTAAAAAAACGCTTGTCGATCGTTTTTTTTTGGAAACCAGCAAAAAAATTTAACTAGTTAAAATCATTAGACAATTTCAACCTACACCCACTTGTCGATCAACTTGTCGATTCCGTAGCCTAATCGACAAGCAAAATAGGACTAAAAATGAGCATCGGCGACCGCATAAAAATGGTACGAGGGACGTTAACTCAAAAGCAATTTGCACTAAAAATAGGTGCTGGCCAGAGGTCTATCTATTCATGGGAAGTTGGTCATGCTGCACCCGGTGCAAAATCTCTTGAGGCAATCCACAGGGTATTTGGCGTTGACATACATTGGCTTTTAACGGGGGAAGGTGAGCGGTATATCAAGAAAGACGATAGTCAGGAAAATGATTTACCCCAGGCCCATGAATCGCTGGCAGAATATTCCGCAGACGCCCCCGGGCTCGGCCAGGCCGTGGAGATGCTGGCAACGATCCTTGGATCAGGAAACCAGGTATTTTCCCAGGCGGTGATGTCCAGCTTGAGGGCATCTGCTGCTGCTCTTAATATAATGAAGCAGCGGAATCAGCAGATGGCCACCCTGGTGTCTGAGCTCAATGACTTTCGTAAACGCCTGGCCGCCCTGGAGGAACAATTTCAAAAGGAGCCGGAGGTAGAAAAGGGGGAGAATTTAGAAAAGAAACCAATGTGATTTATCTATTCACGAAATATCATTAGATAATCTTCCGTGTTTTCAATACGTTAAAAAGGCAACCCGCTCACATCTCCACCCAAAAGGAGGTTATTATGTCATTAATAACTTGCCCGGAATGTAAGAAAAAAATCAGTGAAAATGTCACTGCTTGTCCTCACTGCGGATATCAATTTACACCAGAAAAAATTGAAGAGCTTAAGAAGGCGGGCTCAAAGTTGGATAAAGGATGTTTAATCTCTCTTGGGGTTATTGGTCTTTTTGCTGCTCTTATTTTTATTTTCATACCTATGTATATACTTAACCCTGACAAAGCCAAAACGAAAAAAACTGACCCGCGAACAGAACGAATAGAAAAGCAATTTAATTCTTGGGACGGCTCCCACATCGGGCTCACAAAACTTATTAAAGCTTCAATGAACGACCCCTCGTCTTATAAACATGTCGAAACCGGGTACATCGACCAGGGTGATTATTTACTCGTTAAAACCACCTTCCGAGGTAAGAATAAATTCGGCGGCGTCGTTAAAAACTGGGTTTCCGCAACGGTAGATTTAAACGGAAAGGTCCTTGAGATTATCGACCAGGGACCATAATTAGGTTTGATCAGCTTGTGAAATAATCTGGTGTTTTTTAGTCGCACTTTGTGTTGCAATACACCCCCAAAAACCGGGGTTTCAGTCGCAGGATATCTTTCACT
>Ga0307378_10002682_pt1 | contig 26833 bp, 21 predicted proteins | sample UN1MG_FD_202238 | JGI IMG/M metagenome (GOLD analysis project Ga0307378, IMG submission 202238) | Soil microbial communities from Risofladan, Vaasa, Finland - UN-1 | ecosystem: Environmental > Terrestrial > Soil > Coastal area > Acid sulfate soil | place: Finland: Risofladan, Vaasa | collected...
CATTGTCAAAGCGCATTTGTGGCTGTGGGTCATTACTATAATCTTCGGCTGCCTCAAGATTTACCAGCTGAGCAGGCTAACCGGGTGGAGCTACGGCGATCTGAGCGGCCTTACAGCAGCGGCAGTAATGAAGAGGTTCATCCCTCTTTTTTACGGGACCACGTGTCCCCTTCAGCTCTCCCCTGCCCTGTCTGTCGCGGCTTTGGTTCTGCTGGCCGTCAGTCTCAAATCGGACTGGCGGCTTGGCCTGTTCCTTGTTATCTGGGTTATAGTCGCACCGGCTCTCAGCTATCCGCAGGAACTCGTGTATTGTTATCGTGTTTACCTTGCCTCATTTGGGACGGCTGGTTTGCTGGGCTACTTGACGGTCTCCTGCTTGGGCGCAGCTCTGGACGCCGAGAGGCGCTCGAGCCGGGCGTCAGTCCTGGTCTCATTCCTGGACTGGGTCGTTGTGATTTCGATCAGCTATTGGGTGTTTGAGCTGTTCAGAGCAAGCTGGGTCGAGTTCTTCTCTCAGCAGCCCGTGATCAACCATCCGAGATTCTGGGTCGCCTCGATCACTGCTATCGCGCTCCTGTGCAGGTGCGCTATCTCCAAAAGCGTCTTGCCTAAGGTCTCCCGGGTGCCGCTGAAGGCATTATCAGTTGGCCTGATCGTGCTGATCGTCGGCTTTTACGCTGGCGGCTTCTTGAAAGTGATGGCAGCATCCGTGGCCGAATCGGATGATGCTGCCAAGCTTCCCGAGGCGATTATTGCGGTAAAACCGCAGGTTCCGGATAATACCTTGATACTGGTGGTCTTCGACGGCAGCGTCCCCATCAAGGACGAGGAGGTCCTCTGCGCAAGCCTCCGGTGTAGGCTTAGGGGTGAGTATGGGAAGGACTGGATGACGCTGGGTGCGGCCAGCTTTCGCGCTTGGACCAAGAGCTTTCAATACAACGCGATAGCGCCGGAGACAACGTTTCTGGCGTTTCGGTATGACGGAAAGAAGGCGGTTGAGGACCCAGAACTGGTCAGACGCATTCTCAAGCGCCAACAGTCATATCTGGCGCTACGATCCGACGTGATACACGCCCGGGCGGCTGTCGCCTCAACAGCCAATAGCGCTCTGCTGCGCCTCGAGCCAGAGATCGATTCGATGCTTATTGACAAGGCGGAGCTTCACATCACCAATACGTCAATGCAGAGCTTACATGTGCGGCTAGAGTTCACCTCAAACGGTAGGACCGGCTCACTCGAGCTGCCGGCTCACATCGAAGGGACAAAGGCTACGGTTGTTCTTGACCGCGAGCCGCAATGGGTGTTGGCCGGGCGCCTGAGCGAGGTGCGCATCTTGGTCCTGGCGGGCCCGTCCGATTTCTCTATTGTCGAGGCAAGACTCGTCCAGACGAAGGGCCGAATCACTGAGACCCCGCTACCAGTGCTGCCGGATGGACCATCTCCAACGATAGCTTATATACCTTGGCTCCCTCTAACCCACGTGCTGCCTATATGTTTCCCAATCAAAGACGTAGCCGGATGCGTTGCGCTGCCATAATGCTGCCCTAACCCCTGCCCGCTTCGCCTGTTGCACCCAACGGGTGATTTGGAGTGCGGAGGCTCGACGCGGCGTGGGCTCTGCTAAGGAGCGTACGGTTGTCTCGCGGATGGAGGGCAGAAGCTCGTGCCCGAAGGGCAGACCATGGGTAGCCGCAGGCGTAGCCTGACGGTGCGAATAACGCCACAATCCCCCTTTCTAACCTCCCCGTTGCGTTGCACGCACGGCTAACCCATGGTATCCCCTGTCGGGCGGAGAGCCTCCGCTCCCATAGCCTGCGCCTCCGGCGGAGGCGAGCTCGGAACGTGCGAGCCGACCTCCGCGATGGCCAATAGAAAAAGCTACCCGAGTGCCGTGGGCACCCCGTTAGGTGAAGGAGGCACCAACTCCGCTTTCCGCATGAACTCCCCTGCCTATGTGCCAGCCAGCTTCAGACCTCAACTTCAGAAACGATCAGTCTGATTATTGGCTCTCGAGGGCTGTTGACATGACAAGCTGCAGCTTGCATAGTTGCTTCTTGTTTGAAGTGAGATGTTCTCTTTCTTGGTAACGGATTGTCGGGGGAGTGAGGCTCGTATGAAGACGAAGTGTTTGGTTGTATTGGTTATGGTCTTTGGTCTTTGTGCAGCATTGTTGCTTGCTGCGCAGAAGGCCAAGCGGCCAAGGTTTGCGGAGATTACGACGAATAAGAGCGCGCCCAAACCTCGTGTCCAGCCTGTTGTGGTATTCCGTGAGAAGGCCAACCAGCTTGTGGTTTTCGGAGGCCGGCTTGAATCACTCACTCCGTTGGGAGACCTGTGGACTCTGAACCTGAAGACGAGGGAGTGGTCTCGGATTGAGCCCAAGGATGGTGATTTGAGGAAGCTTTGGCTTGGGATAGGCGTTTATGACACCAAAAGGGACCGGATGGTTGTCACTGTTCCGCTGGTTGAGAAGGGGATTGAGACACACTGGTATAGTTTCTCCGAGAACAAGTGGCACGATGCATCACACAGCGGTGATATTCCCACGTGCCGGATGCTGACGGCATCTGTCTATGACCCCAAGTCGGACTCGATGGTCTTTTTCGGAGGATCAGCCTGGGTCAACCCGGACAACACACGATATCGGACAGTGTATTTCAATGATGTCTATTCACTTTCGCTGGAAGATTTCAAGTGGAAGAAGTTGGAGACAAAGGGCGACATTCCCGAGCCGCGCGACCGGCACAGCGAGATATATGACCCCAAGACCGGGTCACTTCTGGTCTTCGGTGGAATTGGGACAGGTAAGGGCGGCTCTGAGATGGATTTCAGCAACGTCTATTCGCTTGACCTAGCCAAAGCTGAATGGAAGAAGATCGAGACCAAAGGCATCGTGCCTGGGTTAAGGTCAGGGCATTGTGCGGTTTACGATCCCGTCAGGCACCGTATGGTCGTTTTCGGCGGCCAGGATGATTTCAAACATAAGCATTACTTGGAGCTTCTGGCGTTGGACCTTACGACGTATGAGTGGTCGCAAATCCAGCCTGAACTGCGAATGACGCTTCAGGTGTGCGGCGCTGCCGCTGTCTGGGATTCAGTTCAGAAGCGTGCTCTACTCTTTGGCGGGAGCCAGCCGGGCAGGATGCACATGAACTCAGTCTGGGAGTTAGTCGATAACTAGCCGCCTGGGTATGCGACGACTCAAACGCACGGCGACGATGTTCGCTACCAACGCGAGTAGCCAATAGCGTCTGGATAGAACCGCTCAAACGTAGGAATGTGCGCCTTCTGCGCCAGGTACTCGCGGTCAGAGGACGTCGATCGGGCGAAGGAATCTGAACTCGCCGGGCGACGAGATGCCGCAGTAGAAGTGAATCGGCTCAATTGATAAGCCATACGGGACCTGCGCCTCAATTAGCGAATAGCGGTCGAGATAGAAGTGAACGGGCGCCGCAAACGGGATGCCGCTCGGCTCCGGCGTGAACTCCGGGTAGAACAAGAGCTGGCCATCGCCTAAATCGCAGGCGATATAGATGTCGATGTCCCGCGCCGGGCCTGGGTTGACGAGGGTGAACGTCGCCTTGACCTCGCCGACGGTCTCCGCGTTGGCCTTGTTCCAGCCGAGCGACTGGACCGAGCGCCTCAAGAACAAGTCCAAGAACGCCCTCGCGCTGAAGCTGCTGATGGGGGAGGGGTGAGGCGCGATCAGATGGCCTCTGGTCCAAAGTCAATGATGTCGCGAAGTAGGTGAGGATGAAGATCTTTGCGAGGATCACATGCCTTATGCAGAAGCCGTTTATTCTTAAGCCCACATGCGACCGTCTTGCCCTTTAGTATGTCGATTTGTTTCTCTGTCAACGGCAAAGTGATCAGTACGGGGAACCAACGGACCTCAACTTCCCCATTCATTCTTCTCTTAAGACCGCGTAGGATTCTCCGGACTTCTTCAGAAGTGTGTTTGAATTTCTGGTCGAATTTGGACCTGCCCCGAATGTCTTTCCTTTTGGGTCTTGGGAGTTGACTTCTGATCTCTGCAAGGACAATAGCGATGAAGGGCTCGCGTCCGTCATCTCGTTCATAGAGTATGATGCAATCACATTTGCGCCTTTTTTCTTTCTGAATCAAAGGCTCGCCCAAAACGACGAATGAGTCTTCTGGCACCTCTTCGGTGCAGATATGGCATTCGTGTTCCTGGTCACCTGGGAGACGGACGGGTTCTCTACATCCCTCGGGCCTGATCACCTCCTTCAGACTCGTGCGATTCTTGAGATAATCCACGGCTCCTTGGCGATCTCTCCTCAATCTACCATTCGTCATCCAAGTATTCCTTGGGATCGATCTGACGTCTGAGATCAACTAGCTCGTCATACATCGCATGGCTAACCTTGACGAATTCCTGCTCGGAGAATCCCTCCTCCGTAACCTCAAGCTCCTCAGTCCGATAGGCTGTCCCCTTCTTGATCCTGTTGTCCCTCTTGAACAGGTAGGCACCGACCTCATCATGATTGAGATAGACGTCTGGGAGGTCATCTGATTTCTCTTTGAATCGCTTTGCCCTTAGCTCGCCCCGCAAGATGTAGTTGTTGATCTGCCCAAACAGATAGTCGCTGTGCGTCGTGATGATCAAATTGACGCCCTCCCGGACGAGCTTCACAAGGTACTTGGCGAGCACTCTGATATTCGCTGGATGCAGGTGGGCCTCAGGCTCGTCGATGATGAGGGCATCTCCGGGTTTGATTGCATACCTCAAATACAGAAAGAGTGGCGCTAGCTCGGATACGCTTGATGAGGCTCTGTAAAGAGGGATTTTGCCGCCTTCGAACTCATATAGGAAAGTCGGGGGCAGATTCGGATGCGCTACTTCCAGGACTATCCGGCCCTGAATCAAATCATCGGACATCTGGATTTCCATCTTGGCAAAAGGTCCTTCTGGTTGAGGCAAATGCGTCAGGAATGTCATGAAGTTGGAGGTCACGCCAGTTATAGTGGGGATCTCCGATCTCTCGTGCCCGGCTTCGCCCATCTGACGGAAGACGCCCGAAACAAGAGGTTTATAGACCTCAAGCAAGGCTGATCTGGGGGCGGGTAGGTAGTGGAACTCGCGCTTATGCAACCTCCGCCTCTCCTCACCGAAAGCCTCCAGGAAGTCGTGCCAAAACCCAAACTGTGCAGTTCGTGCAAGGTGCGCCAGCAAGAAGGCGATCTCCTCATCGTGCGCAAGATCCGCCTCATGCTTGTCATTCGCCACGGCTTTGATCCTATCGCATATGCTGCTCAGCTTGTTCTCCGCCACAAGGGCATGCAATAGCTTCTCATTTCCCCCAATCCGTATCTCCCCTACATCCGAACCAGAGTCATACTTGAGATCTAAGTGGCGAGTTCGGCAGAGGAGTTGAAATCGCTTTTGGCCTGATCTAGCGAGGTCGGAGCCTTTCGTGCTGAACGATGTCCCGATTTGCCCTGCTATATTCTTTCGTAATAGCTCTTGCTGATCATCGAGAAGCTTGGGGAAGAACCGGCTGAGGAAACCGGCTATATCGAGTCCGCCATCCCCAAATGCGATCAAATCGGGTGCCAGAGACTTGAGGAATGCGTCATATGACTTGAACCATTCGGCTCCGGAGGGATCGGCGGAAAAAGAGAATTGATGAGAAGCTTTCTCCCTGATTCTCAATACTCGAGCCGGCATTACGGCGTACACGGAGACTATCTGCAAGGCCTTCCACAGCGAATAGAACATCGTCGCTACATACGTCTTCCCTGAGTTATTCGGGCCGATGAAGATGGTTAGTGGTTTGAGGTCGATTTCGGCCTTTCGGAGCGGGCCGAAGTTCTCGAGCGTCAGCTTGAGGTCCAGCGGTTTTGGCTTCGTCTTTTTTTTCTTCTTTGGGCTCATTCTTTGAGGCCCTCCTTTGTGCAACCGCTTCAGGGTTGATTTCTTATTCTCGTTTTCACGTTTCCGTAGGTTTCACCTACGGCTACCCACGTTATCCCCTTTCAGGGAATTGAAGGATTACAGTATTTTCTCGCGGCAAGCGCATCGCCCACCGTCTGGTTCCTTCAACTGACCTAAAGATACCACCTAGGGGAAGTCGCATCAAACGGTTCAGGTAATTCATGGGTTAGCCATCAATCGCCTTGCGATTGGCGGCTGGCCGAGAGGTTGCCTCGCAACATCTCGGCGCAAGGCACAAAAGCAGCGGAGGGGTGTGGGGGTGCCCACGGCACACGGGAGAACGTTTCGGATTATCTTTTGCCCTGTTGGCTCGCACGTTCCGAGCTCGCCTCAGCCAAGCTCCGTTATTGTTTGTGGCTGTCCCTGCATACGATTAATCCCGCCTGGTCAGGAGCCTTGCGGCGAGGATGCTGAGTTCGTAGAGGGCGAGTAGGGGAATGGCCATTAGGATTTGGGTGAGGGCGTCGGGCGGCGTCAAAATGGCCGCCACGATGAAGATGAGAACGATCGCGTATCGCCTGGCTCTTCTAACCTGATTGAGCGTCACGATGCCTGAGCGGACGAGAAAGACAATTACGAGCGGCAGCTGGAACACGAGGCCGAAGGCGAGAAGGACGCGGGCGCAGAAATTGACGTAAAAAGCCAGCGAGATGTTGGGCGCGGCGATGCCCTGTGCGCTTTTTAGGAAGAACGTGAAGGCATAGGGCAGTATCGTGAAATACGCGAAGAGAATCCCCGCAGCAAAGAGGACCGTGGAGAATATGACGAGCATCAAGCCGGCTTTGGCTTCCTTTTTCTTGAGAGCCGGCAGCACGAATGCCCAGACCTGGTGGATGATCACCGGGAAGGCGACGATCGCGGCTGCCACGAGCGCCACTTTGATATGAGTTACGAAGGCTTCCTGCACTTTAAGTATCGCCAGGGTTCCTTCGGGCGAGAGAGCCCTTTTGATCGGCGCTATGAGCACGAGAAGAATATGGTCGGAGAAAACGTAGGCAACTGCGAATCCGGCAATCACTGCCGCGATGCAAACGATGAGGCGCCTCCTGAATTCGGCGAGATGCTCGACAATCGACATCTTGCCGGAGTCTCGCTCGTCGTCAGCCTGGGGCTGGGCCATCTTTCACTACGAGCTCTCCCCGGCTGCCATCCGCTCTTGCTTGCTGGCCTTGATTATCTGGAAGAAGGATGTTTTGCCGACCCAGCACAGGATGAAGCCGAGTATCGTTACGGGGATGATGGACAGGGCCCACAGCATCAAGGCGTAGCTGGTTGCGACCTGCTCCTGAACGCCAAGCAAGACCATCGCTGCTGCGGCCGCTAGCTGGAATATGCCGATGAACCCCGGCGAGGATGGGAGCATGACGCCGACCGTGAGTATCGCGGTCACGAAGAGGCCCATGTGGATTGGGAGCGTCAGTCCGAACGCGAGCGAAAGCAGCCATGGGCCGATCGCAATTGTGCCCCAAGTCAGAAGCGACCACACAAAGACATTTGCTGCCTGAGCTGGCGTGTTAATCGAGGCGATCCCGTCGGAAAAGGAGAGCAGGGCGTCTGTTACTTTACGAATGGCGGTCTTGGGCGCGAAGAAGAGCACTTTGGAAATGACGAGCTCTGTTTTTTTTGATGCAAACCGCAAGAACAGGAGTATTGACATGATTCCGAGGTACAGAGCGAGCGTCGAGTAACCGAAGTAGCGTAGCCTTTGCTGGGTGATAGCCGCGACTATTCTCTGCATTGGCTCGCTCAATTGGGAGGGGTCTGGTGGCTTGGGAAATGCTGTTACAGTGAGCGCCAAGACGAGGATGGCCAGGACGCAGAAGCCGTCGCAGAGCCGCTCGACGACAATTGTGGCGAAGGTTGATGTTGCGCGGATATTCTCGTTCTTGGCAAGGACATAGGCTCGGACGAACTCGCCGGCACGCATTGGGAAGATATTTGAGGCGGTGAAGCCGATGATGGTGGCCGAGAAAGAGGGGCCAACCGTCACGCGCTTTAGCGGCCTCAACAGAAAGCGCCACCTGACGGCTCTTGCCCAGTAGGTGGTGAAGATCGAGATGAGGGTCAGCAAGAGGAACCCGATTTTGGCCTCCTTCATGGTCTTCCACATCTCGCCGAAATCGCACATTCGGATGAAGTAGTAAAGGCAGCCGGCGCTAATGAGAAGGCCGAGAAGGACCTTCCAGTTTCTGGCCAAAAAGGGCTTTGGTTCGGGAGCAGTGCTTCGAGAGTTCTTCATCGGGTTTTGCTGGAGATCAGGCCATTTTCAACCCGACGACCCAGAATGCAAAGGACATCACAATGATCATTCCCCACAGCAAGCCTTTTCTGGGCAAAAACTTATTATCCTTCGTGAAGGCTGTGAAGATGAACACAATCGTCGAAGTAACCCACCCGGCGAAGCCTGCTACACACAATGCTGCCCAAATCTGAGACAATCTCATTCTCCTAGCGCAATCAGGGAGAGAAACGCACCCGGCACATCCAGTATGACGCAGAAGTATATGTGCCCGCCGCCTAGGCTGTCAAGAAGTGTGGGACTCCCCAATAATCAGATTGAAGAGGGGAATGTTGCGGCCGCGTCGGGGACGGGGCGCATGGGATTCTGCCCGAAAGGGCACACCACAGGTAGCCGCAGGCGTCAGCCTGACGGTAAAAGAGAGCTCCTATGCCGCGAGGATAACCCTCCCGTTGCATTGCATGCACGGCTACCCACGGTATCCCCTGTCGGGGATTGCAGCCTCGCTCCCTCATTTACACCCGCCAAGTAAAGGAAGCAGCAGTCCGGACTGCAACATGAACTCATCTATCTACGTGTCAGGCAACTTCAAGAGACAACTTCGCGCACGGTCAATCTGACTATTGGGGACTCCTCGGTCAAGGGTCGAGGCGAGATTTACCTTGAGTTTTCAACCTCCGCTTACGATAAGGCTTGCCGGTTATAGTAGATTTTTTAGCTGTTGAAACAGATGAGGGACTGTTGTGCTGAAGACCTGGAACTACGGAGGGGTCATCGTCCTTGAGTTGGGCGGTGTTGTCAACGTAACTAACACGCGGAACATCTTCGGCCAGATAAAGCACTTGGTTGAGGACCCGTCCGTCCATAGGATCGTGTTCGACATGTCAGGCGTGCTTCGGGTTGACAGCTCAGGCCTCGGACTACTCGTCAGGATAGCCAAGACGCTCCAGGCGCACAACGCGCAGCTGTGCTTGGCGGGCGTTTCAGGTCCAGTTGCAGAGGTTCTCGAGCACACTGAACTTGATCGTTTTTTCAAGATGGCCCAAGACGTCGATGAGGCGGTCGAGATGTTGGAGCGCGACTCAGGGTCAGGCCACGCCGGCAACTTCATTCCCGATCGCCGGTCTGGTGAGAATCTGGCGGATGGCTTCAGAAAACTCCTCAGGTCCATCAGCCCAACGGTATCTGACGACGAGATCAATGATCTGATAGCGTCAATACAGCAGCTGGAGAAGTGGGAGAGCATGATGGGGCTTTTGGTCGAAGCTTATGATAAGGACCTTCTGGCGAAGGCGGACGAGATCGCAACCAAAAGACTCTCCGTCATACGTGAGGTTGCGATCGGTTTGAGCCACGAAATTAACAATCCCTTGACAGTAATCCTCGCGACGAGCGAGCTGTTGGAGAGAAAGCTCTCCGGCGGCGTCGAAAACGGCGTCCTACAACGACTCAGGTCGATCCAGTCGCAGTGCGAGCGCATCAAGGAGATCGTGGCGAAGGTCTCGGCGATCGTTAAGCCCGTCTCAAGTGAATACTACTGCGGGATGAAGATGATCGACGTCCACAAGTCTGCCTAGCCTGCGCCTCACTCCTCTGATATGACCGCACCTGCATTAAGGGTGCAGCAAGCGGCACCCCTTGTGATTTCATAGCGCCTTCGATCTTTCCTCATTTTCTCATGTCCATTCGTCCCCGTCCGTGGTTGAATCAGCTCTTATGGAACGCATACCTCTGTCAAATGAGCCAGCAGGACTCACCCGCGTGCTGCGGGTCATAACGCAGCTCTCTCGCGGTGGGGTCGAGGCGAAACTCGCGTCGCTTCTGCCGCTCTTGCGAGACCGGGGCTTTGATGTGGCAGTCTGCTGCATCAAGGAGGCAGGCTCGCTTGCGGGGCGACTCGCCCAGGCGGGGGCACGCGTTCACGTCTGCCGCGTTCGCTCGCGCCTCGACCCGGTCGGGATTTTCGGCCTCGCCCGGTTCATCAGGCGGCAGCAGACCGACATCGTCCACACGCACATGTACGCAGCGAACATCACCGGGACGCTCGCCGCGCGCCTCGCCGGCGCTCCTGTCATTATCTCGAACGTTCACAATGTTGGGAAGTTCCGAACGAGGCGCCAGGTTATTCAAGATCGGTTCGTGGCGCGTTTTCGCGACGCAACCGTCTGTGTGTCTGAACGTGTGAAGCAGGACTATCTGGAGGCTACTGGTCTTTCAGGACGAGACATTGTTGTGATCTATAATGGTGTTGATACTGAGAGATTCAGGCCCCGTGAGCTCTGGCGTGCTGGGAAGCGCAGCCCAAGCAGCGAGGTGAGAGCCCAGCTTGGGATCGGAGATGACGAGCAGCTCGTGGTTGCTGCTGGCCGGCTCATCCCACAGAAGAGACCTGAGCTGCTGCTCTCGGCTTTTGCAATTGTCCATGAGTCGCAGCCCGGGACGCGGCTGTTGGTTCTTGGGAGCGGCGAGCTTCACGATTCGCTCGTCGAGCTTTCGAGAAAACTTGGGATTGCGCACGCCGTCATATTCGCGGGTTACCGCAAGGACGTGGCCGAATGCCTTGCCGCCTCGGACGTATTTGTGTCATCCTCAGCAAAAGAGGGCTTCTCCAATGTGCTGTTGGAGGCGCTGGCCACGGGACTTCCGGCGGTTGTAACCGACGTCGGCGGCAACCGGGAGGCGGTTCGGGACGGCCAGGAGGGATTTCTGTGCGAGCCGTGCGCGGAGGGGCTTGCCGAGCGAGTTGTGCGCATTTTGACCGATGCTGAGCTTCGGAAGGAAATGTCGAGAAACGCAAGGAGCCGTGCGATGGAGTTCGGATTGGAGCGGATGGCGGATCAGACCGCGGCGCTTTATGAGCGGCTCCTTTCGCGGGGAATAGAGCGGGCGTCAGATGGATAACACGTTTGTTTTTGTGGCCGATCTCATGCTGCGAGGATTGACCACGTTCTTCTACGAATTAAGCGGCATGTTTTTCTCCCACTTCATACAATTCATGTTCGCCGTCCTGATCCTCGTGATGGTCAACATCGAGCGCAAGCGGACACACAGTAGGGAGTACACCTATCTGACGCTCGGGTTCATAGTGCTGATGTCCCAGGAGTATCTCAACTGCTCGGTCTTGGGTCTGCGAGTGATCGCTCACCTCTCTCCGGTGGAGCAGTATTCCGTCCTGCTAGATAGAGTGCTGGAGCTTTTCGCGCTGATAATCCTGACTACGGCCTTTCTGTATCCGGTGACCAGGCGGAAGATGTTTCTGCAAAAGATCATGGTCTATAACCTTCTATCCGCTGTCGGTATATCGCTGGCGGTGTTTGTCTCGTTCCATTTGCAGCAGCCACCTGTCGCCTTCGCTCTTCACTGGGGTTGTTGGCTCATCGCATCTCTCGATCTCGCGCTTCTGGCTGCGATCGTGTTCTACACCCTACTTGCGGGACGCAAATCGACGTGGCTTATCGTCGCTGCCGCATTGCTGTGGGCATTCGCGCAGGCGTGCATATTGCGGAACGTTCTTGGGTTCGAGGGCCGAGATTCTACGCTTGTGATGCTCAGCGAGACCGTCCCGATCTTCGTCTATGCGCTGCTGGTTCTCGCCATCTACAGGCAAATAGCCAGGCAATACATTAGCTTGCACCTTGCCACCCTGAAGAGCAAGCAGCGACTACAGGCGATTTTTGACGGCATAACTGATGGGATAATCACGCTGGACAAGAACCTGGGAGTCCTCAACGTAAACGAGAGTGAGCAGAGACTCCTGGGCCTTCCGGTAGAAGAGATAGTTGGCAAAAAGTGCCACGAGCTTTTCCAAAGAGGCGACCGACCATGCCCAAACTGCCCAGCGCTCACCACGCTCAGATCAGGTAAAAAGGCCTCCGCGGCGTTTCATGCTCCGAGGAAGGAGGGCGAGGAACCCTCGTTCCTCGAGGAGGAGGTGTTTCCGCTCTTCAACCAGGAGGGCGAGGTCGAGCAGGTAATACTTTACATCAAAGACACCACCGACCGGCACAAAATCGAGGACCGCATGAGGTCGCTCGATCGCCTCGCAGCGGTCGGCGAGATGGCAGCTCGGATAGCACACGAAATTCGCAACCCACTTGAGGCGATAAGCGGCTCCGCTGAGTATCTCGGCCAGACAGTAGATAGCGACTTGGTCAGGGAGTTCACCAAGATAATACGTGACGAGTCCAGGAGGCTTTCCAGCCTCACGAGGAATCTGCTCGACTACTCGACCCGCATCAACCTGAACCCCAAACTGAGCAACATCAACTACCTCGTAATGGATACCAAAAAACTCTTGAAGACCGAGTTCGACGAGGCGCAAGCAAAATTGAAGCTGCAACTTGACAGAGACCTGCCGGACACTCTCTTCGACCCCGGCCTGATCAAGCAGGTCCTGATAAACCTCGTAATCAATTCATTGGAGGCCGCGAAATCACCGGCCGTGGTTGTTTTGGGCACGCGCCTCAATCGCGACGGGCTCGGCGTCGGCGGGGCAGAGGGCCAAGAGCCGGTGGTGAGCGAGTTTATGTCGCTTGGCCCCGCACATCAGGTCGTTGGAGACGACGGACTGAAGGCCCGGAAGCACATCGCAATATACTGTCGCGATTTCGGCAAGGGGATGACTGAGAAGAGCATCGAGACCATCTTCAACCCATTCGTTACGAGCAAGGCCAAAGGCTCTGGGCTGGGACTTGCCACGAGCGAGAGGATTGTCTCGGAGCACAACGGGATGATCGAGGTCTATTCGCGCCTCGGCAAGGGGACGCTCTTCGTGGTCAGGTTGCCGTTCATAAGGGATGTGAACAGTTTCGGCTGACTGGGCCAGCCCCGCAGACCACCAAGCGTCGCGGACACCGGCCCATGTGCCGTCCATTTGCCGCTCGTGTCGACGTCAACCAGCCAGTAATCGTAGCTGACGCCCGCCTCGACGTTGCGGTCAACGAATCTGTATGAGGCGCCCGAGGCCGCCGTGCCCTCCGCTGCGATCAGATCGCCCACCTGCACGTAGTCGCTCGCGCCCGCAATCGCCCGATAGATAAGGAAGCCGGCGTTGTCGATCTCGGCGCCCGTCTGCCAGCGCAGCACGATGCTTGAGCCATGCGGCCGCGCCTCGAACGACACGAGCTCGATGTATGTGCAGCCGTGATATTCATAGTGGTAGCCCATATCAACGGTGTTGATGTCTAGAAAGCCGTTTACAGCGGTCGAGTATTCCTCGTTGTCCGCTCCGCCGAATGGATCGCTGCTGGGGTCTCCGGCGTCGATACATAGACTCCACTGAGCCTCGGGCCATCCGGCGCCGTCGTTCTCCTGCTTCAGGAAATACCCGTCATAATTGGTTTCCCCACCTCGTGAGCAGAATCGTGGGTCATTGTCAATGTTCCCAGTGCCTGCCCAGCCACCTTGAACATCGGAGTATGTGACTGTAACAGAACCGGGGCCGGCGATCTCGTCGGGCGAATTGCCCCAAAGAATCGAATTCTTCACCTCGGGTTCACAATCAGTATCCGCGTAAACCGCACCGCCACCATTAGCATTCGAGGCGCTGTTGTCAGCTAGGGTGCAGTTTCTGATAATCGGTGAGGATGGGGCGTACCCTGAACCAGTGCCTCCTTTGGAGCAGTATATACCACCCCCAGCGCCCTCAGTATCACCATCACCGTATTTCTCACCGGTTGCTTGATTCTGTTTGATGATGTTGTTTGTGATCGTCGGAGAGCTGTTGTCTAAGCAGCATATTCCGGCCCCGGCGCCGCAGGAGCGCTCTATGGAGTTGCTAGTGATTTGGTTGCTGTGAATCGTCGGCGATGACTGATAGCAGTATATGCCGCCGCCATATATTTCGGCCACGTTCCCCGCTATGATGTTGTTTTCAACGGTGGGGGAACTATACTCGCAGCAAATTCCGCCTGAGTTGCCAGTGATTTCGTTGCTTCTGATTGTGGGCGAACTTTCCTCGTTGCAGTATATCCCGCCCCCGGCGCCGCTGGAGCGCTCTACGGAGTTGCCAGTGATCTGGTTCTTCTCAATCATGGGCGAGCTGTTGTCCAAACAGCCTATCCCGGCGCCACACATTTCGGCCACGTTCTCCGCTATAGTGTTGCTGTCAATCGTCGGCGATGACTGATAGCAGTATATGCCGCCACCATAGCAGTAAGCGCTGCCGGAGGCCTCATTGTGTATGATATTATTCCCCGTGATCGTCGGATTAGAATAGGCGAAACAGGATATCCCGCCACCATGGCGTTCCGCGCAGTTGTGAGTAATCGTGTTATTTTCAATACTCGGCGAACTCAAATAGCAGCAGATTCCGGCACCCTCAGCACCTGATGTGTTCTCGCTGATGACGTTGTGTGAAATCGTCGCAGGACCGCTGCTGCCTAAGTATATGCCACCGCCGTAGCTATACGGCGATGAGCTTTCTGTTACGAGATTACTTGTGATAGTGTTGTTGGTGATCGTCAGGTAATCGCAGGCGGCGCAGAAGATTCCGCCACCTTTATACCTGGCAGTGTTGGAAATTATGGTGTTGTTCTGAATCGACACCGAACAAGACCAGGCGCAGTATATGCCCCCGCCAGTCTTGTCGGGAGCACTGGTACTGTCTGCCCGGCCTCCTGTTATCGTAAACCCTTCTATCGTCAGGTCGTTCACCGTATCGCAGTAGATCACATGATATGCGTCATCCTCCGCGTCAAGGATCGTTGTGTCTCGGTTCTCGCCCAACAGCGAGACCCAGCTCTCCATATAGAGGGGGAACGTCTCCCCGTTGTATGGGGGGGTTGAGGCGGCATAAGTGCCGGCCGCGACGTGAATGGTGACGGGTTCCGCCTCGCTGCCGGAAACAGTGTCAAGCGCGTGAGTGATTGTCTGCCAGGGGCCGTGGGTCCCGTCGTACGTCGGGCGCATCCCGTCATAAGAGTCGCTTCCGCTGTCCCCGTTCACATAGTAGCTGACTGGGTAATCGCCTATGGCATACAAGACACCGTCAGGATTGACGCAATATAGCGTCCCATCCTCTCCAAGGGATGGACCGAGCATCCATCCCACTCGCCCGGCAATTTCTAATGACCAGAGCAATGTGCCGTCCGGCTCAATCGCCCATGCCGTTCCGTCATCGCCATTGCGGGTGCAAAAGAAGACAACACCGTCATCGTCGATTATTGGAGACGATGCGTGACTTTCTCCTGTATCATAGGACCATTTCAGGCTGCCGTCAGGCCATAAGGCGCTCACTTTGCCATTATAGTCGCCAACATAAACCACCCCATCCTCGCCTAGTGCCAAAGATGTATGGACCCGAACGCCGACGTTGTAGTCCCAGATGATCGATCCGTCGGCTGGGTCAACGGACCATACGTGACCGTTATACCCGGTCGGCACGTATAGAATGCCCTCTTCGTCAATGGTTACAGTAGCCCAGCCCATATTTGACTCTGAGATCTTCCACTTCTGGGTCCCGTCCGGATTGATGGCATAAAGCCCACCGCTGTAATACGAGCTGATATAGATTGTGCCATCTGCAGCCAGCGCTGGGCTGGCATCAACATCACAAGCAGCCGTGAAGGACCATTTCACGGTTCCGTCGGGGTTGAAGGCGTAGAGACGGTTGTCGACAGATCCGACATAAACTGTCCCATCCGCGCCGATACTTGGGGCTGAGCAAACGCGGTCTCCCGTGGTGTAACTCCACTTAAGCGTGCTATCACTATTGATAGCGTAGAACTTATGATCCCTTTCTCCCCCGACGTATAAGGTGCCATCTTGCGCCACTGCCGGGTCTGAGTAGTAGAATCCCCCGCCCGGGGCGTCATAGGTCCAATGCAAAGTGCCATCGGAATCGATGGCGTAGAACGTCCCCGCATAGGTACCCAAATAGACAATGGAATCCGGACCGATAGCCGGCGAACAGGCTACCTCTCCGTCGGTTTGGTAGGTCCACCTTATTGTGGGGCTCTTTGGTCCTCTGTGAGGACTGCGACCTGTATGTTTCGGGTTCATCTGGTGCATCGGCCACACGTCGTCAGCCAGGGCACCCGTCACCATGATCGCGAGGACCGTGATCATGGTAGCGAGCGTCAACGTCATCTCTCGTCGTAAAAACATCTCTCTTCTCCTTACAAGTCTTTAGGGCGATTTGACGTTCCGTCGCGCTACCGCTTTGTGAATCGCCCCTACAACCATATTTGGGCAGGGCAAGCACTGCCCCTACAAATCAAAACGACAAACCATGCAGTAAGGGGGAGTCTGCGGATGGACTATCCGCGAGAGGAAAAGATGACAGGCGACAGGCTAGGCCCGCACCCTATCGTCGCTTCCGACTCTCCTTAACGCACTACATCCTTATATTAACAAGATAAGGGCAAGATAAACCGGTTGTCAAGCTGGTTTTTTCGGCCTGAAAGATTGGATTGACGGCCGTCGCACTCGACGGAGGCATCTTTGGAGTGCGGTGGCTTGACACCGCTTTGATTGGTGGTGGCTCGACACCACCTTCTGATCAACAGCCCAGAAGGCTCTGAATGGGACTATTGCGCGCGTGACTGGCGATCGGCAAGGGCCGCGGCGAGCCAAAGCGGCGTCGAGCCGCCGCAGTCCAAGGGGGCTTACAGGTAGTTCAGGAGGGTAACCTGATTCAGTATTCTGGCGCCCACCGCCAACGATGTCTGGTAGGCCAGCTCCTCCTGCTGGAGTTGCGCAATCGCCTCCACCAGATCTACTCCCTGCACCTGGTCAAGCTGTCCCTTCATCAGCGTCTGATAGTCAAGCAGGTTCTTCTGGACCATCTCCATGTATTGCAGCGTGGAGCCGACGAGCGATTCGGTCTTGATGAGATCATTTATGCTGTCATCCAGCGCCGCCGACTCGCTTCTGTCGCACCGGAGGTCAAGCGTGAACGAATCGCCGGCCTCGAGCGTGCCTGGGACCCCGGAGAACGATACCTGGACGCCATCGGCTATCAATATGCTCTCGCCGGAGGAGTACGCCTCGCCAACGTCGATCGTCTTGATGACCTCGCCGGTCGCCTCGTCAGTTACGGTGATCGTCAGGCCGTCAGTCTGGCCGACGAGGCCGCCCTCGTCGCCGACGGTAAAGACCCACGTAGCGTCGTTAGCGCCCGTGTAGTAGCCGTCTCTGCTGACCGATGCGGTGCTGCCGCTAGCCCAGTCAGATGGGCTGAATATCTTGGACTGAGTTACTCCCGCGTCGATGTTCCGCGCCAGACGATTGAGAGTGTCCAACACGGCAGTGCCGTCAGTCTGGCCGCTTGACATACCAAAAAAGCTCTTCAGCGTGTTGGCGCCAGTGCTCAGATCGTTCAGGACGATCTTACCGGGGATGCCCTCGGAGGTAGGCCGAAGCCTGAGATGCCCCTGAGCATCGAAGCTCGCACTTATGAAGACCTCGTCGTCGTGTTGGTCGCCCTCGCCGATGAATAGGCCGGCCTGATCGAGTAGATTTAGAACGTCAGATTGCGTGTATGAGACGCCCTCTGCAAAAGTAATCGTCTTTGTGGTAACCCCATCAGAGATGAGGAACTTCACGTCGCCGCCGCCGGATGCAAGAGGCGTTCCCTGGACCATATCGATAGTCTCGGTCCCAATGACCGTGTCCGCCTGGAGAAATGTGTGCCCGGCCACATTCACATCTACGATGAGGTCATCGCCGATCTTGGACTTCACCGCGCCGCTGTTGCCTACGTACTCGAAGCTTCCATCCGGCGTAAAGATCACTCGGAAGGTCTGCACGCCCAACGCCATGGTCGAGGAGGTCTTGATCCTGATGCCCCTGCCGGTATCTGCCGTCTCGCCGAGGGATACCGTTACTGAGTTTGCCAGATGGTTGTAGCTGGAGAGGTAGGATGTGTCGTCCTTCGAGTTGTCATCGATCTGGACCGACGAGCCATCGGCGTCCTTCAGCAAGACTGTCGCGTTCTCGCCGTCCGAGGTTACCTCGACTGTATAGACGGAGCGCTGAAGTTCAGGAAGGTCGGAGAACTGCGAGCCAATAGTAACATCCTCAACGCCGTCCGGCAGCGAGCCAACCAGCGTGATGTCTCGCTGTAGCCTGACGAACGGCTTGGTCGATGTCTTTGTGCCAGAGAACAGGTAGCGATTGTTCTGGGAGCGGTTGGCCAGTGAGATGAGCTCGTCGATGTAGCCGTTCACGGCTTGTGAAAGGCCTTCTCGTGCTTCGTCCGAAGTGGAGTCGCTCAGGGCTATCATCGCTTTTTCCAGCGACTGCTGAACAAGGTCCGAGCCCTCTTGAATGCTGCTCTGAGTCGTCTGAGACCACGCAGAGGCCATGTTCACGTTCGCCATGTACCCCTCAATCCTCGACACCGCCGTCGTGTACCGGAAAATCCGCGCAAGCCCACTGGGGTCATCAGACGGCTTGTTGACCCTCTTGCCGGATGCTATCTTCAGATTGAGTTCATTGAGCCGTCCGTATTGCTGCTCGGCCCTAGTGAGAAAGTCCTGAACCATCATGTTCCGTGTAACACGCACCTAAAAGCCCTCCTAACCGCCAAGTTCCTGAAGCACCGTGTTGATCATCGAATTGACGACGGACACGAAATAGGCCGCGCTGTTGTAGGCCTGTTGATATACGATGAGGTTCGCCATCTCCTCATCGATCGAGACACCTGCGGTCTGCTGCTTAAGACCATCGTAATAGTTGACGTTGTCCGTCTCCCGGTTCACCTCGAACTCGGCTGAGGCGCTCTCGTTGCCGGCCCGGGTAACGACCGAGTTGAAAAAATCGCCAAACGTCGCCGTCCCGTCATTCAACAACTGCTTATCCGCAAGCATCGAGAGCAACAACGCATTCTCACCGTCCCCAGACGTGAACGTCGCCCCCGCAGCAACGAGCGTTGGGTCTTCCGCAACCGCATCCGCCACCTGAATGTCGGATGAGTCAAATCCCGTAAGCAGGACGTTCACGCCAAGCTGCGCAAGCACACCACCGGTGTCTTTTCCAACCACGAACTCGTGTCCGTCATCGCCGGTGATCTGAAGGCTGTTCTGAGAGATGCTCGCCGTCAAATACGTCGTTGAGGAATTGATCCTGTCCACGACGTCCTGAAGCGAGTCCGTGTTGGGGTCCACCGCAACTGTAACGCTCTGAACTATCTCTCCATCCTGGGTGATCGTGATGTTAAACGTCCCTGCCTCCGAATCGTAGGCCAGGTTCGAGCCGCCCTCGAGATTCAGAGCGTCGTTTAACGCAATCGTTGAGCTATAGACCGAGTAAGCTCCTGTTACGCTCGTCTGGTCCCGAAGGGCAAAACCCATGCTGTGCGCACGGTTGACGGTCTTCAGCAGCGTTGTGGTGAGCTCGTCGAGGTCGGCCATGTAGGAGACGACCATCTCGTCCCGAGCCTCGAGGTCGGCGCCGAGCCTCCCACCGGCTATGCGTGAAGTGATGTTGTGCTGAGAGTTACCGTCGTCGAGGTAAACATCATAAAGGCCGTTGTTGTCAACGTTGTTGCGGCAGACAAGCGTGTTCCGCTGGTCAGCACTGACGAGCGTGCGGTTGTCCCCAACGAAGATAGTTACTCCGCCCCTGTCGTCCTCGAGCATGTTGAAATCAATGAGCTTCGAAAGCTCATCCAGCGCCTCGGACCGGCGGTCAATAAGGTCGTTTGCGTGGGTCATCTCGCCGCCGGATGCGGACGTTATCCCGACGTTGAGCTCGGCTATCTTCTTTGCCAAGTTGTTGATCTGCTCAACGGTTTGGCTGACCTCGTCGTTTGCGAAGGTCCGCTGATCCGAGAACCTGGCGTTCTGCGCGCGGATTGCGCTCGTCAGGCGATCTGCCGTCTGGACCAGGTTCTGCCTCTCTGCGGCGCCTTCAGGGCTGTTGCCAACCTGCTCGCACGACTGCCAGAACTCGGTCAACGTATCGCCAAGATGCTGGGCATTGGTCGAGACGAGCGATTGCTCGATCTCAGAGATGAAGGAGTGCTTTCGCTCAGCGAAAGCCAGCAGACCCTTGTGTAGATTGGCTTTCGATATAGCATACTCGTCGCGGTATTGCATAATCTGCGTGATGTCTGTGCCGGTGCCAATCTGAAGCAAGCCCAGCTGCTCCGGACTGGATGACGAAAACACCGCTGACTGCCGCGAGTAGTTCGGCGTGTTGACGTTGGCGATGTTGTGGCCGCAGATGTTAATCGCCGTTTGCTGGGCCGTGAGGGACCTGACGCCGATATTTAGAAGAGAAAAAATGTCGCTCATTGAGGCGCCTCCTTCACAGCTACAACGTTATTGACGATGTGGGAGACTGTCCACCAGTACTCAGCCGGCCCTTAGAAGAATATGTCGAGGGCGGATTCTGAGGCTGTGTGATCATTCGGACCATGTGTTCAACGTAACCCATGGACTTCTTCAGCAGCTCTTGTGTCCTTAATCCCGACTCGCCGGCGCTTTGGGCCGCGAGTCGGTGCTCCTCAAGCCGGCTCGCCAAGACGCAGGCCCTCTCGTCATCATTTCCCAGAAGGTATCCCGGAAGCTGGTTCATTGTTATCCTGCCGCGATCGATCTCCGCCGTCTCGCAGACAGCTCTCATCGCCTGCTCGGTAGCCTGCGCCGCAGACGAAAGGTCTTTTTGAAGCCCCCGCTTTTTCTTGGTCATGCGGTCAAGAGCTTTCACATCGCCGCTGATCACGAGCTTTCGCTCGGCAGTGAAAAGTTCTGCCAGACTATTGAGGATGGCCGTCTCGGCCTCGATCGATTCGGCCAACTGATCAAATAAGGGGTAGATGGAGGGTAGCACTATATGCTCCTTTCGTCCATTAGTCTGAGACGTCAGTTGGGCTTCGGGACGTTAGGAACCGGCCTAAGTGCTAAACCACCGACAAGTGTGCTCGAGCGAGGTCTGAAATCAGACCTTGATGCTGAGACCGCTCAGTATCTTCTCGGCAATCTTCTCGGCGTCGGGGTTGTACCGACCGCTCTGGATCAGTTTGGAAAGCCTATCAACCTTCTCCTGGCGAACGTCGGGCAACTTCTCAAGGGTCTTCTGAGCCAGTGCACGAAGCTTGGCCTCATCAGAGATGGAGACATTGTCAGACATCTCTTTTGATATCCGCGCTGAAGCATCCTGGTCCATGCCCACATCGCTTGCCTTATTGACCTCCGCCTGCTTGCGACTGTCAACTTTCCGATAAGAATCAACTACCTGGCTTGGTATGTTGCCTTCGATCTTCATCCTATTGTCCAACCTCCTGCACTTTCCCGGTGCCACCACATCCATACTACCAATGTCGTCATCGGTGCGTCAAGCCAGAAACTTTAGCCGATTCTTCACCCATCTTGATCTCCGATTCCTTCTCTCCTCTGTCCGACTGCTCCTCCCGTGTGTTGTTGTTCAATAAATCATTAAAAATCATATCTGCAAGGCCGATACCGCCTGTCTTGCACGCGGCCTGGGCCACTTCATCATCCAACATCGATCTGTATATCTTCTCGGCCGGCGTCTCAGGAAAAAGCGATGATTCGGGCACCGTCTGCCGCATCTGCTTCAACATGTACCCCACGAATATCGCCTCGAACTTCTGGCACGTCTCACGAAGGCTCTTTCGCTCATCCATGTCCAACTCGTGAGAACGCCTCCCGGACGCCTCGACCTCGGACCTCGCCTGCTCCGCTCGTCTAATCACTTGCCGCCAACTTGCGTCCGAGGCGAGCCTGTTCAGGTCAATTAAACCACCCATCGAAAAATTGCCTGCCATAACTGTTCCTTATTCCTCTTTCCTGAAAGTCGCTTATCAGATGATCTTCAGCTCCGCCCGCAGCGCCCCGGCCGCCTTGATCGCCTGGAGAATCGCGATGAGGTCACGAGGCGAGACGCCTATGGCGTTTAAGCCGGCCACCACGTCCTGGATCGTTACTGCCTGGCTCATTAGTAAGAGCCGCTGCTTCTCCTCGTCTATCTTCAGCGTTGTCTGCGGCGTAACAACCGTCTGCCCGGCGGATTCCGGGTAGGGCTGGCTGACCTCCGCCTCGGTCTTGATGACGACATTGAGGTTGCCGTGCGCAATCGCAATCGTGTCAACCTGAACGTCCCGACCGATCACGACCGTCCCCGTTCGCTCATCGATGACAACGCGAGCTGTCGAGTCCGGAACGACCCTCACCGTCTCCAGCTGTGATATGAACTCCACGATGTTGTTACGTAACTCAGTAGGCACGCTAACCTCGACTGCGCCAGCATCTAATGTCCTCGCTGAACCGACAAACTTCTCGTTTATCGCCTCCGCAACCCTTGCGGAGGTTGTGAAATCCTCCTCGTCCAGCTTGATCGTCAGGGCGCTTCGCGCCTCTAGCGTTGCCCTCAGGTTCCTCTCAACCGTGCCGCCGTTGGGGATTCTGCCGACAGTCGGGTGGTTTTTCTGCGCCTTGGCGCCTGCACCCGCAGCCAGAAAGCCGCCGATCGAAACAGGTCCCTGCGCCACGGCGTATATCTTTCCATCTGGCCCGCGAAGCGGCGTCATAAGCAGCGTCCCGCCCTGGAGGCTTGAGGCGTCCCCAAGAGAGGAGACAGTTACGTCCAGCCGTGAGCCTGACCTCGCAAACGCCGGAAGCGTGGACGTCGCTATAATGGCCGCAACGTTCCCGACCTTTATCTTGGTCGCGTCAGCTCTTATCCCAAGCCTGTCCAGCATGTTGGCCAAACTCTGAGTTGTGAACTTCGTCCCAGAAGCGTCCCCCGTCCCGTTTAGCCCTATCACCAAACCGTAACCGATCAGCTGCTGAGACCGCATCCCTTGAATCTGCGCAATATCCTTCAGCCTCACCATGCCGGCGCAGGTCGCACCATTGGTAACTAGAATGACGATCAGCGCAAAAAAGACAGAAGCCCTCAAGGCAACAGAGCAGCTCGTCGGCTCAGCGGCCCGTTTGCACAACCTAGCTTTGAATCCTTGACTGCGAGTCTCAGAACTGGTCCCGATCACGAACTTATCCTCCAAACTGCGCTCCATTGCCACTAAAACGGCCATAAGACTGAAATAAGACGACCGGCCCACCCGGCCCGCTGGTCCTCCGAGACCTGGCCCTTGCCTCCGTAGAATATCCTCGCGTCCGCTATCTTGGTGGAGACGACCGTGTTGTCGGCCTGGATGTCCTCTCTGCGAATTATCCCAGACACAAATATCGTCTCCTTCTCGCTATTGATGCTTATCTCTCGCTGGCCTAGTATCACGAGGTTGCCGTTTGGCAGAGCCCTGACGACCCTAGCGCTTATGGTCGCTACTATCTTGCCCGAACGAGCCGTCTTTCCATCCCCGCTGAACGTCTTGTCGAGGTTCGCGGACAGCAGATTTGACGAATCAAATCCCTTCGTTACCTTGCCCGCTAGCTCGGCCTCCCAACCAAAAAATGATGGGACGCCGGCCTTGATCTCGGATTTCTTGGCGCCCGATGTCGAGGCGCTGTTCTCTGCTGTGGTGTTCTCGACTATCAGGATGGTTATGATGTCGTTCACGCCTCTTGCCCTGGGATCGCTGTAAAACACCCCGAACGGCAGCTGGTCGTTCCAGAGCGAATCAGGTGCGAAGTCATCCTCCCCTGCTGGCTGCGCAGCCGGCAAGACAGGCGCCATCTGCTGTGACATGGAGTCTGCCAAGGCGGTCTGCCGTTTGCTCAACGAACACCCTGAGTAGATAAACAATAGAGCTGAAATAGCCAGCAACATGCCGACTATCTTGAGTGTGAAACCTCTCAATTCCGCCCTCCCTTTCTCTTCATCCCAATTCATCATTGACCCGTCCATTAGTCGCTCCCAACGAGCACAACCACTGTCCCGTCCTCCTGCACAACGCCATAGACCGTCCTTCTTGATGCGATGTTCCTGACCGGAATTAGGTCCCCCGCTCTGCCGTCCTTGAGCGCCTTGCCCAGAGTCGTGATGCGAAGCGATCTGACTCTTACCTCAAGCCTAACGACCGATCTTCTCTTGACCGTCGGGGGCACATACAGCATGTCCGTGGTGAGCATCTTGCCCTTTGGAACACCTCGCTTGAGCATCTTGCCGACTGCAAGTTTCACGTCCAGAACCGGACGTTTTGAGAAGTTGCCCCTGATCTCGCGCTCCCTGAGTAAGACATCGCCAGGGCCAACTACAGAGCCCGCCTTTAAGAGCTGAGCAGCGCAGACGGCCGTCGCACGCGCTGAGACATTTGCTGTTACCCAATATCTTTTCTCGACGCCCCCGTCCCCCAGGGCAGTAACAAGAAACGACAGCCGGCCCAGCTCTCTCGCAGAATTCTCCCGCGAAACGTGTATGCGGCAGACTTTGCCGGGAATCGAGACCTTGGGGACGCGGATGAACTCGATGTTCAGGTTCTCGCGCTTGAGGGCGGTGTTGTTGACTATCTTCTGACGCACGACCGACTCGATCTTGCCCTGTGGGACAACCTCGGCGCAGAGCGTGCTCGCAAGCAAGACTAGCGCAACGCTTGCGCTCAACATAAGGCTGGTCATCTTAAACTCATCCATCGTTACTACCCTATCGCTTCAGGTTGTTGGCCTGGCTCATCATCTCGTCTGTGGTCTGTATCGACTTGGCGTTCAGCTCGTAGGCCCGCTGGGTCATGATCATCTGAACCATCTCATCGACCACAGAAACGTTCGACATCTCCAAAAAGCCCTGGGCTATGCTCCCCCGACCCTCCTCGCCCGGCGTTCCGGTTGTCGGCGCCCCTGACGAATCAGTCTCCCGAAACAAGTTTCTGCCAATTCCACTCAAGCCGCCTGGGTTAGAGAACAGGGCAAGCTCTATCGACCCAACCTCCGTCGGGGAAGTCTGTCCCGGCTGCATCACCGAGACCGTCCCGTCCGATTCGATCGAAACCGATAGCGCATCGGGCGAGATGACAATGTCGGGAGAGAGCTTGTAGCCATCAGGCGTTACGACCGAGCCAGAGCTGTCCATCTGGAACGAGCCGGCTCGCGTGTAGGCCGTGTCGCCATTCGGCATGATCACCTGAAAAAACCCTTTGCCCTCGATCGCTAAGTCCAGCGGCGAGCTGGTGTTCTTCAGGCTTCCTTCGCTGAACTCCCGCTGAGTCGAGACTGCCCGAACGCCGTGCCCCAATTGTATCCCGCTCGGGACCTGTGAGCCCGCCACCGGAGCACCGGGTGAGCGGAGCGTCTCATACATCAGGTCCTGGAACTCAGCTCTCGACTTCTTGAAACCGCCTGTATTGACGTTGGCGAGATTGTTGGAAATCGTATCGATCGTTAACTGCTGCGCCTGCATCCCTGTCGCAGACGTCCAAAGCGATCTTATCATGTTAGCCTCCAGCCAATTACATAAGAAGTTCGCGTTATGATCATTTAGCTATAGTTATTTCAAACTGGGCAGGCTATCGATTGTCCTGCCTATTGTATCGTCCAGAATCGAGCGGATGGTCTTCTGGTGCGCCTCGTAACGCCTCATCTCATCAATCATCGAGACCATCTCCTCGATGACGTTCGCGTTCGACGATTCCAGGAATCTCTGTTGGACCTTCGCACCGGTCGCCTTCTTCGGCTCGGCCTTCTCCGTTCCGTCCACCCAGAGACTGCTTCCCACCTTTTTGAGGACAGACGTGTCGTCGAACGTCATCACTTTCAGCACGCCAATTGAGTTACCATCCGTGAAAACCTCTCCATTTGAATCGATGGTTACTTGTGCCCCAGCCGGGATGCTGAGCTCGCCCTCCTCCGCGAGAACAGACAACCCGTTCTGGTCCATGAGCTTGCCGTCAGGGTCAACCTTGAAATTGCCAGCCCTTGCGTAGCCCTCCTTGTCCCCAAACTGCACCACGAAGAACCCATCGCCATCGAGCGCCAGGTCCAACGAATTGCCGGTGCTCCTCAGCGGCCCCTGCGAGAAATCCGTGGCGGTCCCGCCCACAACGACGCCCGATGGGTCATTGGAGGAGCTCGAGCTGCTCTCTGCAAGGAGCCGGAAAAATGGCGTGTCCTTCTTAAACCCAACCGTGTTTATGTTAGCGAGGTTGTTTGCACGTATTTCGTGCGCCCGTGCCTCGCTCAGAAGTCCTGACGCCGCATCATATAGGCCCTTAATCATCTCTCGAATGCTCCTTAGTATTGTGCTAGCTTGCGGTAACCATCTCAAGCAGATACCGTGCCAGCGTGAGAATAATTGTGCCACATAACGCAGCCAAGCTGCATCCGGAAGGCTCCCGATGATAACTCAACCACACCGCCCAAGATAACCTCACGAGACAATTCCCGAGCAAAACGACATGAGGTTCCGGCAACTTTTTCCCTCTCCTCGCTGCTAATTCGCATCTGAGAGCTTCTTGTTGATAACCATTCTGATGCTGGGATATAGTCATTAGTGGGCTGCGGGTTGCGCACTAGCCATCGGATCGGAAATAATTTCCTCTTCGTGCATGGCAACGCAGAAAGGAGCGCGCAAGTTCACAATTATCGTAGTGGAGGAGTAGATGGCAGAAATACTTCCATTCAGAGGGTATCGCTACAGCCCTGACAAGGTGAGGGCTCTCGACGACGTAATAGCCGACCCCTACGACAAGATAGACGATGAGCTCCGGGAGTTCTATTACGAGAAAAGCCCGCACAATATCGTTAGGATCATCAAGGGCAAGACATACCCAAAGG
>Ga0307378_10002683_pt1 | contig 26831 bp, 9 predicted proteins | sample UN1MG_FD_202238 | JGI IMG/M metagenome (GOLD analysis project Ga0307378, IMG submission 202238) | Soil microbial communities from Risofladan, Vaasa, Finland - UN-1 | ecosystem: Environmental > Terrestrial > Soil > Coastal area > Acid sulfate soil | place: Finland: Risofladan, Vaasa | collected...
TCTCGCTTACAACAAGGCTTATGTGTTTTTGGGGCCTCCAATGTCCGGACAAAACGGACAAGCCCGAGACCATATAGACGCAGTTGGATCTCTGGTAAGCCTATTTGTTTTGTAGGAATTGTCGGGGCCGACATGCCCGACAATGGATAAGTCTTGAGTGCGGAAAGGATTAGGAGAATTTGTACCTCCTGTCAAACGACAACATCGACATTCATTAAGGCTTTTTTCGGAGGTGCGAGCGTTTAGATTTAGGCTGGGCATGTCCAAAAATAGCCCTGGGTTATTGTCCTTTCGGGGTCGGAATGGGCGCAAACGGATAAGCCTTGTTCATAAAAAGAGTTATATAAATTAGAGCCTTTTGTCAGACGAAAACTCCGAAATTCATTAAGGCTTTTTTTATCTCTAGACCCCCATATGATGCCCCCGCTATGAACCCCTGGAGACAAAATCCAAACCCATTTTTCAGCTCAAAATCACACTTTTTCATCGTATTTAATAGTAAGCAACTAATAATGTAAGTTATAAAATATTTTGTGAAACACAATTATAAGTTAAAAGTTTTTTGCTTTTTAGAATATTTATTTGACGGGTTAATTATAGAAAATTTATTTGACAAGTCAAATATCTTATACTATAATTCTTCTTTACATCAGAGATTCAAGCCGTATATACTGTACCATTGATTAATCGGCGAGAATCAAGGAGTCTTCGGGTAGTGCTTTAGGCGTTTTATTTGTGCTTATATAATTTTCGTGTATTTTTTATACATTGAGGAATACAGATGACACGAAAAGTTGAGCATCTGATTCAGTTTGAGCAACTTGAGCCACGAATCCTGCTTTCGGGTGATAGTTTACTTAATATTGCTCCCGAACCACATGAAGATACCATTCTTGACAAACCGCCACTGGTGGTCCAGTATGTGGAGTTACTGGATACACACGAGCAGGTTGAGGGGCAGATTAACCTGGAACTGGTTCCATCTGACACACCCAATACCGATGTTTGCCAGCCGATCATTACTTTACTCGTAGATGATGATAATACAAATGACGAATCAATCGATGCGAATTTGAGTGTTGATGATATTGGTTCGGGTATTGGCACTGCTCTTGTCTTGGGGGTGGATTTATTCGAAGAAAACGACGTCAAACCGAATGCTGAAGACGTCGATTCAGAGTGTTTTGAAAGCTGTCAGAGGCAGCTTATCATAGAGCAATTGACTGATACTTTAAGGGTTCCACACGGTCCTCCGGACGCCGACGGGGTACTTACTTCACTGGACGATGTTCAGTTGGAGTATATCGATGCCGGCGGGCAAATTGACCTTGTCGTCAGGCTAAATACACAAAATTCAACTGTTATCGAGGTTTTTGATAACAATGAGGGGAGTCTATTAGCAAGTTACGCACTAAGCGAAATCAACAGTTTGATGGTAATCGGGGGTGATAATTCCAACGATATACTGACTGTTGACCTTAGCAATCCATTTTCAATCCCAGGCGGAATTGTCTTTGTCGGAGGCGACGGGGGGTATGACAAACTTGTCCTGATCGGTAATTCCGAGTTGACGGCAGAGTATGTCGGCCAGGGCGATGACGACGGGACGGTAATCGTTTCCGGAGAAGAAGGGGACCCAATAAATTTATCCTATTCGGGACTGGAACCTTTCGTCTATTTGAACGAGTTCGGAGCGGTCAGGAACTCCGGAATCTTCAATTATGGAAACTCGCCGGATATACTGCCCGTAGATACCTTCAGCCAAGGTTCTGGCGACACATTGGTGATCGAGATCGGCGGACTGAACCCAGGTCCCGGCGCAAGCGATCCAGACGATCCGGACTACAATAACGGTTATGACCAGATCAATGTAACCGGTACCGCAACTCTGGACGGCAGGCTTCAAATTCAGCTCATCAACACCCTTAACTTTAACCCAAGTCTGGGTGATAGTTTCGAAGTCATGACCTTCGGGTCAGTCGTCGGTGATTTTGCCATCTTCTCCGGCTACGACCTGGGCGGGGGCCTTTATCTGGCACCGGTCAAGACGGCACAGATTTATCGGCTGGATGTTGTCGATTATGACCCCACAGTGGCGTTTGGCGATGCTTCGAACAACCTCAACGACGTGATCAACGCCCTGCTTGCGTTCAAGTTCGATCCGAACGTCGATTCGGACCCATCTGGCTCGTTCGTGTTCCCGACGGCCGATCTGGACTGGCCGGACGTCGTTACGATCGGTCAGACGATCGGCGGGGGTGCGGACCTGGAGCTGCAGGACGTGACGCTCACGTTCTCCGAGATGCAATACGACTTCATGAACGCGCGCTGGACCGGCGAGGTCGGTGTGACCGCACCCTTCGCCGTGCTGTTCCCGGACTTGCTGAGCATCGGCATCGTCGATGACGGCCTGGATGCGCCGCGGCGAGTGGACTCTGCAACCGGTCCGGTGCTCCAGGCCAATGGCAAGTACCAGGTCGTCTTCACGCTGGCCGGAGACCACACTGACATCGAAAGCGGCCGCGAGATCGCGGTGCTGAACTCCAACGAGCCCGCCTTCAATGACGCCGACCTGGCCGACGACACCCGCCAGATCCTGGTGACCGCGGTCAACTTCACCGAGGCTACCGGGATGACCACGCTCACGGTGGAGTACAACTTTGACCTCGGGGTGGGCGTTGCTTGGACGGGTGGCAGCCTGATCGCCCTCGAGGACCTCGACCTGGCCGACGACGCCGACCTGCTGGCCGTCGGTGGCACCATCCACCTCGAGCCGGGCAACCCGAACAGCATCCTGTTGTTCGACACGCTCGAGGCTGCCGACCTGGGCTGGCCGCGCTGGCTCGATATCCGCATCCAGAACCTCCAGATGGAGTTCTCGGATTTCCGTGCCGACGACTCCGATAACACACTCAAGCTCGACGCGCTCTTCCTGGGCTTCAACACGGGCAGCCCGGCGCTGAATGAGGTGATCCGCAAGGTGCTTCGGGTCAGCGGCTCGGTCAGCGGTGTCCAGTTCGACCTGGATCGTCTGGCCGAGGCGACGCTGCTGCTTGGACTGGTGCAGATCCCAAAGAACCCTATCGTCGACATCAGCGGGATCTCCGGCGAAATCTCTGGGGACATCTTCTTCGCCAGCCTGACAGCCGGGTTCATCGTCAAGCAGATCGGCATCGACTCGAACGGCCTGCTGACTACGCAGGACAGCCAGACGGTCAAGACCGTCCTCTATGGCGCGGTCCGCGGCGCGCTCAATCTGGGGGGCACGAAAGTTGTTGATCCTGGCACGGGTGAGACTAAGACCGTGGGCGGCTTTTCGGTCGGCCTGAACCTCGCGATATCTGAGCTGGGACCATTGCAGTTTTTCGTCTTCAGCAACGTGAACATCATCCTCGATCCGATCTCGGGGCTGTCGATCACTGGGCTGCGTGGCGGCCTTCGCTTCAATTCCACGCTCGAGGACCTGCAGGTGCGGCCGCCGTTCAGCGCAACGGGGGGTAGCGCTGAGGCCACAGGCGACGTGCTCAAGCCGGTCAGGATCACGCTCACGCTGCCCGGCCACAACCTGAAGCCCGGCGACGAGTTCCGCGTCACGAGCGCGGCCGACGCGGACCTGCTTGGCGAGTTCGTTGTAAGCAATGTAAACGGCGACGACGTCTCCTACCTGGTCGTCGGCGAGGTCGGGAACTTCAGCTTCATTACGCCGATCGAGGTGCGGAAGCTCAGTATCTCGGACCCCTTAGACCTGCGCGACCCTGGCTTCAAGTCGACCAAGGACCTGACGCTCGTGCAGTGGGAGGCCCAGCTCGACCAGCAGGTAGTAAACCAGGCGAACGCGGGCGACAGCCTCTGGGACGTCCTGTTTGATAATGTGGTGATCGAAGCCGGGGCGACGCTGAGCTTCGCTCCGCGCATTCCAAGTTCGGTGCTGTGCTTCGACGTCGATCTGCTGCTCGACACCGAACTGCGGCTGCTGATCACGGGTAAGATGACCCTGCTCACCGTCCTGCCCCTGCCCGCCAAGCTCTTCGCCGACCTGAGCGACATCGGGGGAGGCTCAATCACCTTCCTGTTGCTGGCCGACGTGCCTGCCATCCCACCCAACGCGATCGGGCTGATGCCGCTGCTCGTGCTGCGCGCGGGTGTGACCTTCGAGACGCTGATCAACGGCGTGCCCGCCTCGCTCGACGCCGCGACTGGCTTCCCGGTCGGTGTCGGCTTCGACGTGACCGGCGCGATCGTCCTGGATCTCGCCGCGCCCGGCGAGGGACCGGGACCCTGGGCCGTCACCTTTTTGCCGGATCTACCAGACGGCGTGAGCCCCTCGGATGAGTTCGCGGTCGGCGACGACCTGGTCGTAGTTGCCTCCGATCCCTCCACATTCGACGGCACCTTCCGGATCACGCAGGTCGACGACGGCGCCGGCACCATCACCTTTGTGATCGGAGCCGCAGTCAAGGCCAGCGGGATCGACGTGAATCTCAACGGCGTGCCGGACGCGCTCGACAACGGCCTGCTCGACGGCATCCCCGTGCTCGGCGCCCGGCTGGACCTGAACCGCAACGGGAAGGCGGACGAGGAGGACGACGGTGAGGTATTCACGGTCGTCCGCGACGCGAGCGGCAATCGCCGCGTGGTCGGCTACACGGTCATCGACGGCTGGATCGACATCGATGGTGACGGAAACGTCACGTCCGATCCGGATGATGTCGGAGTAATTGGCGATGATCCCGGGGCTTGGACTGCGGGCAGCGTGGTCGCTAACGAGGACGACCTCGGCGACGGCTTTCGCATCACGGTTGACGGCGGCATCGATCTGAATATCCCCTTCGTCACCACGCTGGCGCTCGATGGCTCGGCCATGCTCGACGTGGTGCTTCCCGGGCCCGGCTCGGAAGACGACGTGCGCATCGACTTCACCATCGACATGGCTCTTAGCGAGACGAGCGTGGGGAATATCGGCCTGGCGGTGGGCAAGCTGCACCTGACGGCCGACCTCGACCTGATGGACGACGAGGGTGGGATCACGTTCCCGCATGTGGAGCTCTGGGGCGCGGCGCTGCTGACGACCAACTTCGAATTCCTGCAGCGGCTCGGCTTGTTCGCGAGCGCTTCGGGCGTTCTGCGCATCAACAGCACCATTTCGGCCAAGCCGGACGAGGTGCTTTACGACACCGCCAACAATCCGATCAACGTCACGCTCCCAGCGCGGTCGTTCGCCCTGCGCCTCGACGGCAGTGTGGACTTCCGCATCAACTTCGATGGAGACAAAGATGAGGATGGAAACAATAACTTTGAAACGATTGAGTCCGTCTTCCTGCTCGAGGGCATCTTCGTGCTCGAGTTCTCGGCCGAACAGGGATTTAACGTGGCCATCTTCCGCGACGACAACGGAACGGTCGGGCCCGCGACTCTGAGAGTCGGACCCGCCAGCAGCCCCTTCCTGCAGTTCGACGTGTTCGGCTTTCTGGCGATCCGCCCGCTCGGAATTGCTGCGAACATGATTCTGAGCCTCGACGCGAGTCTGCCGGGGGCGCTGGCCAGCGTCGCCAGCATCAACGGCCAGTTCGTCTTCATGGTCAACACCACCTTCACCGACGTTAGCTTCACGATTCCCGGGAACGCCGCGGGTCCCAACCGTCCAACGGACCTGACAGTAATAATCCCGCGGGCGCCACCGGAGTCGATCACCGGTGCCAGCTTTAACGTCTTCGATCTAATCGCTGGCAACGCCTGGACCGTGGACCCCTCCACCCTCGGCGGTGCCTACGTCCTGATCCACATGGGCGGAACCGACCCCACCAACGACCCCGACGCAAGCCTCGACATCGGCCCCTTCAGCCTGAGAGGGCAATTCAGCTTCCTACTCGGAGCCACCGTTCACACGGACGGGAGCATCGATCTCCTGCTGGAGATCTCCGCGGAGTACTCACTGACAATCAGCGCTGGGTCAATGACCTTCCTCAGCTTCGACGGAACCGGCTTCCTGCGCTTCGACAACAGCGGCCTGGTGGCGTCGCTCAGCTTAAACCAGGCAAGCGGAGGCGGAGTCCCAGACTCCTTCGGCTTCAATTTCGGAGGCAGCAGCAGCTTCGATCTCGAGATCAACACCACCGGCGCGTCGGTGGATCACGACAACAAGCCCTTTACCCCTGACATCCGGTCCGGCTTGCGTCTGCACATCACCGGCATGCTGCAGGTTGGCAGTGTGCTGGACCTGTCCGGGACCTTCGATTTCACCATCGACATCGAATCCGGCGAGTTTACGATTGAGTTGAATGCCAGGATCAGCGTTTTCGGGACTACTCTCGAGGTAGAGGGCTTTGCAGGGATTTATTATGGCGACAATCCGGGATTTGCCTTTAAGATCCAGCTAAAATTGGGTCCCAGCGACGATGTTACAGTCAGCCCATTGGCGGGCTTCTTCACGATTTCCGGGGCCTTCCACCTCGAAATCAATACAAGCAACGCTACTCGGGACGGAATTGATCCACAGTCTTTCGAAATCGGAGTCACCAACCTCGTTGTCAATCTGTTTGGATTCGAGTTGAGCGGAAGCCTGACCATCGGTATTTCTTCGGCCGGCCTCAGCATTGATATTCCGGCGCCGGGTTTGACCCTGGACTTCTTCGGCCTGGCTACACTCTCGGTTTCCGGATACTTGAAGACGGATGGTCAATTCAGCTTTACGGCGACCGCGGGAATCACGATCGGGAATCCCAATTTGTTTGGGGTAGCAGGAACGATAAGTGTGACCTTCTCCAACAGTGGTTTCGCGGCAACGGTCACGGGTCAAGTCGCCGCATTTGGAGTTAAGATCGGTGCCACCGGTAATATTACGATCACGGGCGCGCAGGTCAAGCTCTCGATCTGGGTCAGTGCCGTGCTATTCCCGGCCGTCAATATCGACATTAACATGCCTTGGCCTATTCCGGATATTCACATCCATACGCCCGAGGTGAGGGTGTCGGCATGGGCGACCTGGATCCTTGGCACAACAACCGAAGCACCGAGCCCTCCGACTCTGGCTACCAGGCTGGGCGACGGCACGCTACGGCTGAACCTTGGGGCCGACGTCACATACCGGGGCGATCAGTCCCTGTACGGTCCGGAAGCCGAGGAACATTACATCATCACGCGAGTTGGTGCCGGTGAGAGCGTGAAGGTCTCTGCATTAGGTTTCGAGCAGACTTACGATAATATCTTAAGGATTCTGGTTAACGATACGCAGAACGGAAACACTTACATTAAAATCGACAGTGCTTTAGCGGCTGCGGTGGATATCAACGCAAGCTCTACGCCAACGGGGAACAATCGCTTTATCACCGGCGCGGGTTTTGCCACCATCGGTGGCGGCATCGGCAGTAACGCCATCGAGATAGGCTCGGGCGGCGGCACCTACACCGTCGGCGCCGGAACCGGCACTGTACAAACCATAAGTGACAACAGCAGCGGCAATCTCACCGTATATGCGCCTAGCTTTGGCAATTATCAACTTTCGGACGATGCCCTGATCTACGGCAAAAACACAATGACCTTCACTGATGTCAAGAGGGTGATTTTAAACGGCGCCACCGATGCGACCTATTCGATTTCCTTCACCAGCGGCCAGGCGCCATGGACCGGGACAGCTATGCTCAACGGCCTGGGAACCGCCAGCGCGGTTCAGGCTACCACCACTGGGAACATGCTATTGACCGATGTCCTGCTGAACGCTTCCAATGCAATGGGTACGGTTCACCTGAGCAATATCAAGGTAGCCACACTCAGCGGCAGCGCGGGCGATAACACCTTCACGGTAACCGACTGGACGGGAACAGCCACTTTGGACGGTGCCGGTAATGGCGATACTTACACCGTTAACCTCAAGGGCTCCGGATCGGGAACCACCACCATCGATGATAGTAGTGGAAGCAACTCAGCAACAGTCAACGGTACTTCGTCGGCGGATACGATTGTGATAACGACAACTCAGGTTACGCGTGAGAGCGAGACGGTCAATTACACATCGACCGATACTCTGGTTGTAAACGGCAATGACGCCATAGACATTTTCCAGGTCACCGATACATCTATAACGACAACCATCAACGGCAACGCGGGCAACGATCAGTTCACGGTGAGCGATAACCACAGTACGCTGACGCTTAACGGCAACGCCGATAACGATCAGTTTACGATTAACGACAGCAATAGTACCCTGATTGTGAATGGAGATGCGAACGACGACCAGTTTACAGTCAACAGCAACAGCTTCGCTCTGACTCTGAACGGAAACGATGACAGCGATACGATGACGGTCAATGCCACGGGCGCTGCCTTGACCATGAACGGGGGAGACGGTGGCGACACGTTTAACATCAGGTCAATTGGCGCCGTCGCGACGGTCAACGCCGGTCCCGGTAGCGACACGATCAACGTCGGCAGCGATACCTCGAACGTCAACGGGATAGCCGCTTTGCTGACGGTCAACGGCAATGAACCGTCCTCCGGAAGCGATATTATCAACGTCGATGATACCGGCGACACATCGGGCAACACGGGCAACCTGACCTCGACACAGCTATACGGATTAGGGATGGCTTCCGGAATAACCTATGGAACCATCGAGACGCTGAACATCTCTCTCGGATTGGGCGAAGACACGTTCACAATCCAGAGTACGCATAGCGGCAGCACGACTGTCAGCACGGGTGCCGGAGCGGATACGATTGTTATCAACGGAGCAGACGGGACGCTGACAGTTAACGGCCAGGCCGATGACGACGTATTCACTGTCAATGGTACGGGAGCGAGCAGTTCGTCCACGCTGAACGGGCAGGCAGGTAATGATACATTCAATATAAAGGCAATAAACGGCCCCGTAGTTGTTTCCGGCGGAGGTGACAGCGACACGATCAACGTCGGCTCTGACGGTGCGACTGTTACGGTAACGGAAACGCCGGGGAATAAGGCTCCTGTGGCGAATGACGACTCAGCCGGAACTCCCGAGGATACGGCAGTAACGATTGATGTTCTTGCCGACGATACGGATGAAGACGACGGCGATCCCCTGATGAGTGTGGCCTTTGTCACACAGGGAGCCAACGGAACTGTTACGAATAACGGCACGGATGTGACTTACACTCCGGCTGCCGACTTCAACGGCGTTGACAGCTTCACGTATACTGCCAGTGACGGCAACGGTGGCTTTGACAGTGCGACTGTTACGGTAACGGTAACGCCGGTGAATGACGCTCCTGTGGCGGTGGATGACGCCTACACGACGGATGAGGACACGGCGCTGGTGGTTGCGGCGCCGGGCATGCTGGGCAATGACAGTGATGCGGACGGCGATACGCTTACAGTGACCGACGTAACGGATCCCAGCCATGGGATGGTGGTGATCAATGGCGATGGGGGGACGATTACCTACACGCCGACTGAGAACTACAACGGGGCGGACAGCTTCACGTATACTGCCAGTGACGGCAACGGTGGCTTTGCCAGTGCGACTGTTATGGTAACGGTAACGCCGGTGAATGATGCTCCGGTGGCCGTGGACGACGACTACAGCGTGCATGCCGGCCAGGTGCTGCAGATAGCCGCGCCGGGGCTGCTGGCCAACGACAGCGATGCCGACGGCGACACGCTGACCGTCACGTTGCTCAACGTCACCGGCACGCAAGGCTCGGTGGTGGCCTTCGGCGACGGGCACTTCAGCTTCACGCCGACGGCCGGCTTCGTGGGCGACACCAGCTTCACCTACACCATCAGCGACGGCTTCGGCGGCAGCGACACGGCCACGGCGACGGTCCACGTCACCAATGCCGCGCCGGTGGCGGGTGACGACGCCTACACCGTGCGTGCCAACCGCACGCTGGACATCGCCGCGCCGGGCCTGCTGGGCAACGACACCGACGCTGACGGCGACGCGCTGACTGTCACGTTGCTCAACGTCACCGGCACGCAAGGCTCGGTGGTGGCCTTCGGCGACGGGCACTTCAGCTACACACCAACGGCCAACTTCACGGGCCAGACCAGCTTCACGTACACGATCAGCGACGGCCTGGGTGGCAACGACACCGGGACCGTCACGATCGACGTCGTCAACGCCGCGCCGCTGGCCGGCGACGACGACTACAGCGTGCATGCCGGCCAGGTGCTGCAGATAGCCGCGCCGGGGCTGCTGGCCAACGACAGCGATGCCGACGGCGACACGCTGACCGTCACGTTGCTCAACGTCACCGGCACGCAAGGCTCGGTGGTGGCCTTCGGCGACGGGCACTTCAGCTTCACGCCGACGGCCGGCTTCGTGGGCGACACCAGCTTCACCTACACCATCAGCGACGGCTTCGGCGGCAGCGACACGGCCACGGCGACGGTCCACGTCACCAATGCCGCGCCGGTGGCGGGTGACGATAGTGCGACGACGGCCGAGGATACGGCGGTGACGATCGCGGTTCTGACGAACGACAGTGATCCGGACGGTGATCTGCTGACGGTGACCTCGGTTGGCGCTCCTGGGAACGGATCGGCAGCGATCAATTATGACGGCACAGTGACCTACTCGCCTGATGCTGGTTTTGCTGGTGAAGATACGTTCACCTACACGGTCGAGGACGATGACGGTGCCACCGACACGGCCACAGTAACCGTCATTGTAAGGAACTTGGTCGACCTGTCAGGACGAGTGTTTGACGACCGGGACAACGACGGTATATTTGATCAAGAGGACGGCGACATAGGGATTCCTGGTGTGACAGTTGAGCTATTAAAGGATCCTGATAGTATTCCTGGCAACGGTGACGAGGTCTTGCTGGGGACGACGACGACTCTAACTGACGATCCGTCCACTGCCTTCAACGAGGAAGGCTTCTACGAGTTCGACAACGCCAGCAACGGAGGGAACCTGAGTGCCGGTACGTACATTATTTGCGAGACGCAGCCAACCGAATACCTCGACGGCAAGGAAACGGCTGGTGATATCGGCAGTACGGTCGACAACACAAAGGACTTCAACGAGATCACCGGCATCTTCATTGGGCCCACCGGTACGACGCCAGATGCAGGCGGCTACAACTTCGCCGAGCTTCAGCCTTCGTCAATGAAGGGCGTGGTCTGGGAAGACTTCAACGACGATGGCGAGATTGACTTTGACGAGAAAACCATCGAGAACGTCACTATTATTCTCAGCGGTACCGACGATCGGGAAACAGACATCAACCTGACGACACAGACCGACCTATACGGCATCTACATGTTTTACGATCTCCGTCCGGGTGAGTACATGATCAACGAGATACAGCCTGTCAGCTTTGTGGACGGCAAGGATAGCCTGGGAACAGTGAACAGCATAGTTACTGGTGATAATTCCGTTGATGACTTATTCTCTGATGTGATCCTGTCTGAGCCGGGGTCGGTTGTTGAGAATTATAACTTTGGTGAGCGTCCCTTGTCCGGGAGCGAGGTAACGGCTGGTCAGACTGCAACGATTGGTTTTTGGCAAAATAAGAACGGACAGAAATTAATAAGATCTCTTAACGGTGGTCCCGACTCGACTCAACTCGGTGATTGGCTGGCAGCGACGTTCCCAAATATGTACGGCGTGAATGCAGACGCAAATAACCTAGCAGGCATGACTAATGCGGAGGTTGCCGATTTTTATAGTAATTTGTTCCGCCGAAAGAAGAAGGATGCTATGCAACTCGGTCTGGGTGGTCCAACGAAAATGGATGCCCAAGTTATGGCTGCAGCCTTTGCAGTTTATGTGACCAACAGCACACTTGCTGGTACAACGGCAAGCACCTTTGGCTTCACGGTTACGGAATATGGTGTGGGTATCTCTACATTCAATGTCGGTTTCAACGGCTATGCCTTTGGCCTAAAGGACAATAGTGACGAGACGATTCTTAATTTGTTGCTTGCGATAAATAATTGTTCGACAAATGGCATCCTTTACGATCTGAACGATGATGGTGATGCGATCGATGATCTTGAGATCCTCCTTCGCACAATGGTCAACGACGTACTCAGCGCGATTAACGAACAGGGTGACATCTGAGCAATATAATTTGCTCAATGTGATAATTTTGCTTTGGATTATTGGCAATCTGGAAGCCAATGAATGATTAATATTCATGCATAAATCCATGACTCCATTTTGTCACCACAAATGTTGATTTTGCCTATATCGAGTCCGAAAAAATGTCAATTTTTTACGAAAATACGAATTTTTTGACAATTTTTAGTGTTATATCGGATTAAGTATACGGAGGAAAGAAATTGATAAACTTTTTTATTTTTTTTAGACAATTCCATTAGAACAGCACCTGCGCCTGTCAAGCGACAATGGGACCACTACGAATACCTGCCTATCCTCATAGATAGCAAGCATTTACATTCCCAAACTCTTGATTCCCATTTTACACCATCAAATGCTATAATTCCTCTATTGAATCGACTTCTAAGGTTCCCTTGAGATATGAAATATATGCCATGACAAAAAACCTCGATATTATCAGCGCTGCTGTCGCCGGCGACACGATCAACGGTAACGCTGACGATGACGTGATCCTTGGCGACAATGCCGAGCTGACATCCGTCGTCTATAGCGAGACAGACATTGGGACAATCGATGAAATTGCAAGTAGTATAGCAGGCTCTGGAGCCGGGGATATTATCTATGGCAATTCCGGAGACGATGTGCTAATCGGCGGCGAAGGTGGCGACCGCATTGACGGCAACGAGGACGAAGATCTGATTCTCGGCGACAACGGTGTGCTTACCGATACGGACGGTGACTTGGCCAATCCGCGCTTCCGTGTGCTTGAGGGCACGGTGATCTACGGCGAAACACCCGGTATCAACGACGGCGATCCACTGATTGACGCCAATAACGAATTCAGCGATCCGGCGGGCATACCGCAATGGGCCAAATGGGAAGTAACGCTCAATATCGATTCGGGTGGAGCCGACTATATTGCAGGAGGCCCGGGCAGTGATCAAATATTCGGCCAGGGAGACGACGATATAATTCAGGGCGACGGCTGAACCGGCCTGGCGCTCACGGCAGCGTAAAGGCTTCGGCTGGAAGAAGTGGAGTAACCAATGGATATATTAGGAACTGGGACTTTGATGATTATCATGTCCTCGGGCCGAAACCATCATTGGCGAAAGCAATTCCAGCATGATAAGTCACATAAACCTTGGTATGAAGCATATAGGTAAGCGTAGTGCGGGAAAACCGCATGCTGATTTTGACGAGGCGGGGGCTGGAAACGGACTTACCGCGCCAGCCCTCGACCCGACGCCGGATGAAAAAAAATGTATCAATCATATAATTCTTTTGGAGATATGGGTATTTTTGTCAATGCCGCTTCGGAAATATATTGCCAAGCATTTTTACAGGTGAACTCTCATACTCCCCTCTATCAACCCATTAAAAGCATCGGCAACGTTCCAGGAAAAGCACGGACAAAGCCCGCAACACCAGGGCACATATTCTTTAGGTATGCACTCCTTCACTGTCAACGTTCTTGAACCGCTTTGAAGTAATTCCATCCTCCTTTGGAAGTGATTATAACGCATTGGGGAATTCCTCGGTATCATCGAACCCGGGAGAGCCTCCTGCTTCGGCGCTGGGTCGCCACGCATCAATGCTATCCCAACTTCCTCGATCGGGATTCGTAGCGTCTTTGATAGTTAAGGAAAATCCGAGACCGTCGGTCTTGTCAAACCAGTTATCCTCGTAGTCAAATTCTAATATGGTACTGTTGGTTCGGTCCTCGATCTTAATCGTCTCTCCCCCGTTGCTTAAGCTGCCGGTGTAGGCGCCGGATGCAAGATTAACACTGCTCGTATCGTAACGCAAAGCAAACGCAGTAGAATTCTTGACGATCAACATATGGGCACCGGCGGCAAGCACAATATTACGGCTGTCGTCGAACGCGTAGGATATCCCATTAGTAAATTTAATCCCATTAAGAACAAGCGGAGCAAAGCCAATGTTTTTCAGCTCAATGAATTCATATTCGTCGTTGTCGAATATCCCGTCCTCGGCCGGATTGTACATGATCTCTGTCACGCGCAGATAACGCTGCTGATCGCTTGGATTGCCGGGGTACGTCAAACTGCTGACGAGGCGGCCGTATCTGTCCAACAAATTCACGGTCTCGCCCCAATTAGACAGATGGCCCTTATAGTTTCCCTGCACGAACCGTCCTTCCCCGCCGCTTGGACTAATAGCACGGCTGCGAAAAGCGCGAACATTCGGAGAGACAAAAAAATTGCCGTCTGCCACGATCACCGTGCCCGGTAGGAACGTGTGCTCCACACCATCCACAAGCCGCCAACCTGATATATCAACGGCATAGGAGTTGGAGTTGAGAAGTTCGATATATTCCTCATCCTGATTGCCCGAGAGAGGATTGAATTCATAGACACCGAATCGGATAACCGGATCGGTTGGCTGCGCATTTGGAATTTTCGCAGAGTACGAGCCGGGGATGTTGTAAGTGGCGAGTCTATCAACGTTATGCCTGACAAATAAGTGAGTTCGTCGTACCCCAAGATAATCATTCTTAATGACATTGATCGCATATTCGAAGGACTGATCTCGCGGATAGCCTTCCTGCCCACCCCATGACCATGGATTGGCCCACTTGTTGTAGTCTAAAGCTACGTCCGCCGACATTACCGCGACGAGTTCGTCGATACGGTTCTCAATGAACAGCTCGGCGTAAGCGGTCCCGGGGGGCTTCAGGAACTCGTCCATCACTGTACGTAGCCTTCGTAAATACATCTCGCGCACCATGTCGTCATTCAGAAGCGCATCAATGAAGTGATTCCAATGGTAGTTCCACTCCTGGCAATCCTGCTTGCCGACGAATGGATGCGAAGGTTTGACGTCCGTTGGCTTACCCGGAACCTGGTCGTCATCTGAGTAGATGTAGTCGTGGTAAGAACTGCCCGTCCAGTTTGAGCCCCATGTCAAATCATGGTCCCATGGCAAGAAGCACCACTCACCAGATCCGTCCGAATCTCGATACAGATAATGATTCTTGTGTGGATGGTCATTTTGATGTGTAAGAACGGTTGCAACAAGATAGTTGAGTGTTAGTGGAAGATTGACCTGGTCGAAGATATTGTTGTGTCGCGCTGTGCCCGAAGCATTGTTAATGCTCCGGCAGAAATCGTCGAGGTCATGGCGTCCTTCCCACCGGCGGGTTTTCTTTTCGGCCCCACCACCTACATTGAACGTATTATAAATCTTGTAGAGAGCCCCATCTGGATCCAATCTTTCTCGCTCCAGAAGCTCCTCTTCAGGTTCTTCGATAAAGATCTGAACACCATAGAATTCGCCGTTGCGTTGCGCCCTGACTGGAAAAGACTCGCTGCCCGGACAGCCACACCAATCGTACGCCTCAAAAGCCAGGTTCTGTCGCAGGTAAGCCTTGTCGCTGTAGGTGCTGTTAAGGTTAAACTCGTTGACCCGTGGAACATCGTCCCTATAGCGGAATTTATATCCCCGGTTAAATCGAAACTTGAAATGCTTCTTTGGTGCACCGGCCGTACTGCCCCCGCGCCGGTGGATAACCACGTTGTCATAGAATTCCTCCAAATAAAACACAGATCCGCGTGTACCGCTATCTGTCTCCGAGGCGCTGACATTTTCCATAAACCACTGAATCACCGGCAGGCGAGAGTTCACAGCCGTATCTCTCACAACAGTGCCGTAGTATTCGGGAGAGTCGTTGATATATGGAAAGAGCGGATCCCGAGACGTCTTGCCGTTCACATCCTTTGCTTCGACATACCAACACACCATGTCACCAGGAGCATATAATTGAGAGTGAATGACTGCGGTATAGATACCATCATTTGCCATCTCGTCGGCGCCAATCCCGTCATCCTGCATAGGGAAGCCATTACCGGGAAGCCATCGACTGTCTGTTATAAAGTTGATACGGTAGATTAACCTTACGTCACTGATAGGAGCATACGTCTCTGTGACTCTGGCGGTAATCACAAGATCTTCGTCCGAGGCTGGTTGAGGTGGATTTTCTGTAACGTCACGGATCGCTGGGCCCACTTGCACGAGAGCTGTTTGATTGGAGGCTCCGGGCGTCGGTCGGAGTAAATAGCCCTCCGTAACTTCCGAGAGGTCGAGCCTTTCCACTTGGATCGCGACAAGCTCCGGCAAAATCAATAAATCCGAGCTTCCAAGGGTAACGTTCAGACCATGCACAGCCAACACATTGATACCCTTGATAAGGAAGTTTTTATAATCGGTGACATCAAAATCCTCAAAGCCTATAGCATCACCATCTGGACGGTTGGCAATGGCGCCGGAGTTCCATGTCAATTCCGATTCGCTCGGCGCATTGGCTCGGGTTACTTCAAAACCGTTCAGGTAGGCTACAAAACCGTCTTCGTATTTCATTCGCAGTATGAGTTTGTCGATCGCCGCTGCATCATCAACTTCAAACCGAATGCGAACATAGACAGTCTGATTCACATTTCTCATAGCGCCAACATCGAGAGCGATTAGGCCGGCATAGTCATACCCGACACCACTCTTGCCATTGATCCAGATCAAATCGTCGAAAGTCAGTTCCGTCCAGGCCCGACCAAGTGACCCGTTCGTGGGTATTAGCGCTTTGGCCTCGTTGCCCTCCCGCAAGAGAATCGTTTCAGTCTGAAGCCTGACACCGTTGCTGCTTAGACCGTAAGAAATGTCCATGAACTGTTGTGGGTAATCCCAATAGGCATGGGCAATCGTTACCCCATCGGGTTCAACAAGAGCGATAGACTCGCTGTCGGCCCGAAGGGCAAAATCTGTGTGTAGCTGACTATCTTGGCCCCGGCGGTCCTTCCCTGATACAAAGACGACTATGTAGCTACCCGGAACAAGCTGAACGGAGGGAAATTCCCACTTCTCGAGGTTATTTATATCATCCGTAAGGTACCATCCGTCCAGATCGATGGTCTCCTGTGTGGGATTGTAAATTTCAAGCCAGTCTGGGAAATCTCCGTCCTCATCAACCAGACTCGCTTCATTGGATGCGACAAACTCGCTGATAACTGGACCAGCTCCACTTGTCCAAGAATTTTCAACCATAATGCCAAGCTCTGGCGTATTAATTTGGCTTTCTTCTTTGAGGTTGCCTCGCGAAGGACCAATTGCTATCACACTGATGCAGCAGAACATCAAGACAATGTTATACAAATGTATCTTAGGAGAGTGATTCATCTCAAACTCGTTCTCAAAACTGCGGTCTCTATGAGAATCAGGAACACTTCGACAACCTCATCCATTCATAATGTGCCGATCTCATCAATTACCTATTTTAACAAATCAGAGCCTTTTATACAACACAGGGACGAAATTGCGGCCATTCTTCTGTGTGGCAAGATCTTGGTTGCCTTCAATCCGGGCCTTGGATCATAATTAGATACTATGCTGTCGTTGGCACATATCTCTCCGTGGAGGATGACGTTTTGTGATACTGGTCCCAACAGCCAGCCAGAAGTGCGCTGAACCTGAGATTACGTTTACGTGGAAACTACTTGAAAAAAACGACAAAATTTGATAAAATTGCATTTATTATGGAACAATATTATTAGCGAGAAACAAACAATGAAATGCTCGCAGAATTCTGTTCTTCAGCCTGAAAAGTCAGGAAGTTTGCTACGTCGAAGATTCATGCTGGATTTGGTTTGCTTCTTAATCCTGTTTGCATTAGCCAGTTCCGGACTGGCACAGATTTCTATTGATGGGGTTTTAGATAAGGGAGTTTACGATGATAAAGTTTCCTTCACAGTCAGGCCTGAGAGAGGTTACGATTATACGGTCGAGTTAAACGGCAATCCGATTGGAACGGGTGTCTCCATAGAAGTCAATGAACCAGAGTATTACGAATTGTACGTGTATCGGCGCGAGCAGTCCTCTGGAGTGGAGCAGAGCAAATTGGTTCGCTTTATAGTCCGTGCAACGGAACGCGGGAATGCGGAGTGGGGGCTGCCACGGTGGAGCCCGTGTCCACCGATCAATTCAGCAGTGGCCGAGTTCGCCGGTGCCAAACTCAAGATCATCGCCCCAGTGGAATATCCCATGGGACTTGAAATCCCAGTAGTTGCTCGAGTGGAGGACGATTTAGGCAATCGCCTCGGTATTAATAGCGTCATTTCGGCTATCGGTTTTCAAGATCACCCGTTACAACTTCTGCGTGGAGTCGGATCTGTTTTTCTACCAGCCGCTACCGAACCGGATATTATTTCATACGTTGCAGAAATTCAGTCTCTTCAGACTCCCAAGCAAATTACAATTGAAGCCTCCACAACATGGCAAACAGTTTCCGAGGATATTACCACTTCCACCGACTGGGGAGAAAATGCCCGGATTCACATTAGTAGTGTCAGTGGAGATTTACTGAAAATAGTATCAAGTGCAACTCTGACTATAGGTGCCGGAAGTGTAATCATAATCGATCCTAATATCGAGATTGCTGTGCAGGGTAATGTAGTCGTCAACGGTACTATGGAGCGACCTGTTGTCTTCACTGCCCAAAACAGTGGGGTTCCCTGGGGAGGTTTGCTTTTTGAGTCAAACTCATCTCGAGGGGAATTAACAGGCGCCATTTTCACAGGAAGCGGTGCCGATTCAAAGTGGTTCAACAACAATCCAAGTCACGGTCACAGTCACCGCAAAGAACAGTGTCTGTTTTACCTCTCCAACGGTGCCCATCTAACCTTGACTGATTGTTATATGGTGGAAAATAATGGTCAGGCCGGACATGGTGAGAACTCCTATTTGACTATGACAGGCTGTCTTGTTCAAAAATGTACAACTATAGGTCAGTACAATGGTGGTGCTGTAATCCTTGAAGATTGCGCACTGATCGAGTTCCCCTCTGCTACTGCTTCCTATACCGACGGTGACAACGATGCCATTTATCTGACAAATGGGGCGCATTCTCTGACTGATTGCCTCATCGGCTGGGCACTGGACGACGGCATCGATGCAGGAGCCAGCTCGGGAGGTTCCGTAACTGTCAATAACTGCTGGTTCGAATCATGCTATCATGAAGGTATGGCCTTGTCGGGGCCAAAGATTATTTGCATTAATGACACAGTCATCTTGAACTGTGGACAAGGAATCGAATGTGGCTACGATGCTCCGGACGTGAATGCAGTTCACTGCCTGTGCACTGCTAATATGGTAGGCACCCGCTTTGGTGACAATTACGACTGGAGCTATAACGGCTTTTTGACAGTGGCCAATTCGTTTCTTCTATTCAACAACAGGGATATCTGGGGTCGCGCCTGGGATAACTGGACAGTGCACTCTTATCAAATGGATATCCAGAGCAACTACCTGAGTGCAGCTAACACCAATTATCCCAACAACTGGATCTGGGATCCAGAGGGTAATCCGGCTCACGGGGACCTGTTGCAGCCATTTCTATCCACACCTGCTACCACAGTTGGAATCGGCTTGGCAACACTTGGAGATGTGTTTGATCTCTCACATATTTCAAACAAGATTCCTGTTCGTCTCAGCACATTCACCACAATTTCTGTATATGTGGACTACACTATAGATACAGAGGATGGACTTCATGACAGCGGCTCTTTGCAATTCATTCCCGGTGAAACAGTCAAACACATTGAGTTCGAAATTCCTCCGATCCAGGACCTTAAGAAGCTTCGTGTAATACTCAGTAATCCGGTCAATGCCGAATTGACCGCATATCAGCAGATAACCTATATGATCCAATAAAAATCAAACCGGCCTCTCATCTTGGAAAGTGATCAATGGTATTCTGTTATCTTCTAACCAGTTTGTTGATTTTGCTTAAAGATTAAGAGCATTCTTTAAGATTTTCGTCTTTGTTTTTGATAGTTTTTTATCTTCCAGAATTTTGAGGAACTCTAAATTTTTTGCTTCAACAATAATGTCGATAAACTTTTCAAAGTCTTCATTGCGGACATCTCTAAGTAAGGCCCGTTCTATAGCTTCATTAGCTCCCGATATATCTGTATTTTCAACCAAGAATTTGAAAATCCTCTGTGCAGCCATTGTGGATGCGCTAAAGCTGAACATAAAGTACTCAATAACTGATAAAGGAGTAAGGCTCATGGGAGCTTTTTTTTGTCCTGCAATCTCAAGTAGCGTTTCCATAGCAGCCAACCTTACATTCTCTGCATGGTCTAAGATGCCCTGTATTATTCCCAACAAGGCGTCGAAATCCCAATCTGATTCTTGCAAGCCAAAGACTTCTTGTATCCTATCTTCCCGAGAGCCTCTCATTAAGCCATCGCTTCGCTCATACATTGCCAATTCCTTCAGATTAATTTTTATAATATGATAGTCTGATCTGTAATTACCTGCAAATGTAAATGTTTATTGGATATTGATGCAAATTTTTGTGGCAACAGAGATTTTAGTATTTGACTTTGAGCTCTTCATAGGTGGCTGGGCGAAAAAAGACTATTCTAAACATACGATGGCGGATGGTGACCTGCCAATGTGCCGTTCCCATTTCCACGCCTTGCCTTCATCGTCGGAGAGAGCTGTGTATAGACTGTGACGGCCGTCTTCCGTATTGTTGTAGTCCGTCAAAAATAGATGCTCTGCCAAATATCAGTTCTAAATGCCCAAATAATGCGTGCACTAAAGCATTTATGAGCCTCCTTGTTGTACATCTACTTGTGAATCTCTCCACGAAACTTTTCCGCTTCACGAGCCAGTTGTTCGGCCAGTTCATGCTTGTCGGCCTCGTGTAGTTTTTGGACTGCCTTGAACATATTATCGACCGCCTCGTTTAAGATGCGAGTGCGGTACTCAGAACTTTGCGAAGGCTCCTGATGTGGCTGTTCATGGCCGGGTCCACGCTCAATCTCCTCAATCTTCCTGCGAATGTCATCTACTTCGCGTTCCAGTCCTTTAGCTTCTTCGTGTCGTCCTTCCCGGCGGAGGAGGTCGATCTTATCCTTCAAATGGCCAATCCGCTGGTGCATTTCTTCAATTGGTTGCAGGTCAGGACGGGGCGGTTCGTGGTCCTGCCCGCGATCCTTCTCCTTGATCTTAGTTAAAAACAACTGCCGGATCATTCCCAATGCTTCTTTACCATGGACTTCAACAAATTGATTTCCGATAAACGAACATAGGAAGAAGACCCCTTGGGGTAGGCGAAGGCTGACTTCAGGTTCATGATTACCGGGAGCGATATTCACGAAGACAAAATTGGCTCGCATCGGTTCATCCCTGTTAGCTTCCTCCACCCAAACATGAGCTTCCACTTCATTTTTCGCTTTGAGAATCAGTAAGTGATTATCTTTCATGGATTCGAGTTCGCCCATGAGTGAATCAATTAGACGGCAGAGTTCCTCTTTGTTTTCCACCATGGCACTAATTCCTGACGTTTTCAAAGCTTGCAACAGGCTAACAGGAACACTGAAGGAAATGTCAGGGCCATCGTCGATGTTAATTTCCCCGCGAACAATCGTTGCGTCCGCAAAAACATCACCGATGAAAACGCTGAATATAAGTGTTGCTACTGCTAACCAACTTGCTTTCATTGTTTTTCGTTTCATTTCTTTACTCTCCTTTTCGGTAGATTTGAACCTACCCACTTAAATAAGCATTTCTGTAACCGTTTTGGCCACACGCCAAAACACGCATTGTTTTCAACAAGCATTAAAAAACCATCGTCTTCACCAAATGGTGTTTCCATCAAATGATACACCATTATTCTCAACATCATTGCGAGTCCGCCAAAAGGCGGACTCGCAATCTCAGTCTGTAGAGTCTGGTATTAACCAAGCCCCCGTATGTTGCTTCGCAAGAAGCAATGGGGGCCAGCTAAATCCAAACTTATGGTGCCGGCCGATACAGCCGAATATCATCAAAGTACATCGTACCTGAACCACCAGCCTGCGGGTTGTTCTTATTGCCTAACCCAAGGGCAATCGTATTGACATTGGCAAGGTTCACTCCCTGGTCGGCAAACGCCTGCAAGTCGATATTCCATTGTGTCCAGGTGGTTATCTGCGCTGCATTAGGATTATCGTGATTGACCACTGCACTGCCATTGAGGGCAACATACAACGTCTCAGCAGCGTTATCTGAATCGCCTCTGAACCAAATCGATAAAGTGGTAACACCATTCTCAGTCCAGTCACGCGGGTAAGTCAACGTCAAAGTTGCCTCAGAGTACCCAACACTGTTGTCGTAGTAAATTGGCAGCGACTGGTTGTCTCCGTGAACGATAGTTTGCTCTGCAAAAGGAGGAGTGTCAGAACCAACTAAAGAACCGTTTGTCGGGTCGTCATATCCGTCTATCCACACGTTAAATATCCTGTTGCTATCGGGGTCGGCGGGGTCAAGGTCATTGTAAGATTCAAAATCGTCCACGACAAGGAAGTTAGCTGTCGTAAAGCTCCAGAGGATGCCTGTCCATGGACTGTCTGGGTTGGTGTTATTGACCTCATCAATCCGCCAGTAGTAAGCAGTATCCCACTCAAGTTTTCCGGGGTCATAGCTCTCAGCACCGAGGTCCCTGGTGCCTTTGTATTCTGGTGAACCTGTGACGGCATTTTTCACGGCATCTCCATCTGTTCCGAAATAGACCTCATGCGAAGCAGCAAAGACACTCGGCGACCAAGTAATAATCTGTGTCTGCTTTACATCCACAGCGCCATTAGACGGGTCCGGGCTCCCGACGGCGCCCTGGGTAGTAAAGCTCCAGACGTCGCCTTTATACGTGTCGATAATATCAAACTCATCGACGCGCCAGTAGTAAGTCTTGGCCAATTTAAGTGGGCCTGGAGTATAGGTCGTAACTCCTTGAGGAAGACCCCCAGCGGCATTGTTCACATCGTCAAAATTGTCGCCAAAATATACTGTGTGTAATTTCGAACCGAAACCTTCCGTCCATCTCAGAGTTACATCCGGGTCTACAGACTCCGCAGCATCAGCCGGGTCGGGGTAGTAGGCGGTTTTAGGGGGAACCTTAAAGCTCCAGACAGGGCCTTTCCACGGACTATTTGGATCCAGATCGTTGACCTCGTCGATCCGCCAGTAGTAAGTCGTGCCCGGAACGAGACCGTCCGGAAAAGCAAAACCGGGAAAACCAACAATATAATTCGCCGTGGCTTGATTGCCTCTGAATGTCTCACCGATGCCGTCATTTACATCATCAAAATTATCGCCGAAGTACACATCGTGCGAGAGAGCAAAATCTCCCGGCTTCCAAATAAGACTAACCCATATATCAGGATGTAGGGCGCCGTCTTCCGGATCCGGACGCCGGGCGAGCGGCTGGCCGCCAGTGAATCCCGAAAGACCATTGTTCATTATCGTTTCAATATCTTCAGGCGAAAGAATGGCATTAAAATAGCCCACCTCGTCAATGCTTCCACTATAGAAGCCGCCGGCAGAGCCAGCGTCAGATCTAGCGCCAATCAAAAACGCTCTACTCTCATCAAGCAAAATACCTGCTCCCGATGTGGTTGCAGCTAATTCGCCGTCATGATAGAGTTGCATCGTATCTCCGTCATAGGTGGCAACGACGTGATGCCATTCACCGGTAGAGGTATCGGCTGTGATACCAGTCCAACCGGTGTCATTGAACGTTTCAAAAAGGATGGTCTCTTGGGCGTCGTACATCATAACGCCCCAATTAACTGAGCCAGGAGTGCCACTGGCTACATGGGAACCCCTTGAAATCATATGGTTCCAATATTGAGTGCTTGGGATATTGCACCAAAATGATACGGAGAAAACCTCGACATTCAGAGCTTCAGCATTACCGCAATCAACGTAAGTCCCTGACCCAGTGAACTCCAAGGCGTTGCCTGACTGACCAGCAATCCAGTTAGGTGAGCCCATGAGCGTGCCATCATGGCCATTCCCAGAGGCATCCTCAGTAGTATCACCTTTTCCTTCGCCAAGGAGCCATACCCCAAGAACGGTTTCAGAATCAACTTGGGCATAGCTTTGTCCTGCAAACATCAAACTAACGATAATAAAACTGATGCAAATTATGGTTAAGCGTGTCATTTTTTTTCCTCCTAATTTTAACTGAAAACTGATAGGAAATTTCGCTCCGGCCACACACCGAAGCCTGATATCTTGGGGTTGTTCTCTATATAGAAATGGTTAATTGATGAGAAGTATGAATATGAGGCTGCGCAGCACAAAATCGTCAAGTTCTTACATAAAACTCTGCCTCTGGAGCAATACATAATTACTCCTCCTCTATATGGATAAATAAAAAAACTCGTCTCCTAAGAGACAAAAATCACTCTATCTGTCTCCACAGACATAAGCTTCACCGAATATACTATCTATACCAAATTATATACCTTCCCGTCAAGGAAAATCCCTTGATTATGTATTAGCATACCTCATTGATATAACTGTGGAGAAGTGCAACGAAAAGGCAGTTAAGTCTATTTGTAGAATCTCACATACCGCCCCTCATCTTCAAATTTAAAGCCCCTCACAGGCCATTTAAACAACGAACTCGTCTTGAAGGATAACAATCCCCGATCAATGGTTGCTGCACTGGCTTTAAGCAGTTGCTTGGGGATTACAAAAAGCAATCTGACTCTCACCACAGAACTAAAATAACGCCTTATTATCTTTCACAAATAAAAAAACAAATGTGATGAAGGTAAATAAGAACAAGGTAAATTTAATGTTTTGTTAAATTGTGTTCATCTCAAAAAATTCAATCAACGTAAGGCAGTGGTTATTCTTTTTTGCCAGTAATCCTCGTGGATATAGTTATCGGCATGCTTTTTGTCTGTGTCCTATGATCTATCCATACCGGATACTTGTTCGTAAAGTTGAGCGTACGTACAAGGTCTCAGACCCAGGCGCTGAACATGAGTAAAAGTCAACTCAAGCATTTTCATATCCGAATCAAATTTATTCAAAGACCATGGATGCCATATCAGAGAGACGAATGACTTACCCGTCTCCAGTGCTCTATTTAGAAAAACCTTGTTCACTTCAAATTCATCTTTTGGAGTTTTGCAGAAACCATCCGGCAGTGCCTGCGGAAAAGGCGAAGGCCATAGAGTGAGTCTTCTTGGTCCCCACTGGTTATGGTCTTTAAGCAGATTTTCATGCCAGCCGTGGCCGGGCAATTCCCATATATCAGGAAAACCCTCGGTCTCATAGTTAAACGGCTCCCGCAAAAGGGCTGGTAGCGAATAGTCCGGTCCCCAGAGAAGACTGCTAACATACTGAATACCTGCTTCCTGAATCAATTCCAGTACTTTTGTTTCGTCTTTGAGGGCATTATCGAAACCGCAACCCGGCCGCAAGCCGATACATGGCCGTTCGAAGACACGCTCGACAGCCTCTTTTCCTTTGAAGATTTCCTTTCGTCGTTCGTCCAAAGACACAGCCGAACCACAGAAATCATTGTCACGCAGCATCTGATGTGTGTAAGTGTGTGTGGCAATCTCGAAAAGAGGATGATCCAGGAGTTGGCGATATTCGGAGGGATTGGCGTCGAGTGTCTTACCCAGAATGAAGAATGTTGCCGGCATCTCGAATCGTTTATGAACCTCTACGATTTTACGACATGCTGCGAGACACGCCGGCGACTCAGTATCATAGGCTGCGATGTAACAAGTTTTCTTTTGTCTGGTGCTTTGAACTTTCGACATGCAGGACATAACAGATACCCCGATTCCGCATACAACAGTCGACCTGACAAAGTCTCTTCTGGAGATTCTGTGCATTTTACTCTCCTCTCATATAACATCTTTTAGTGACTCAATTATATGAGCTAGGCGATAATATGCCTTGCAGTGCTCAATTCCTTATATCTTTCTATGATTTTATCTTCTAAGTATATCCTTAATTCTTTCTTGCGGCAAGGACACAGAGGAAGAAGAACGCCGTATTGTCCAGAGGTGAAAGCAAGGTCGTAGGTTCGAAACGCGCCCCCGCTATGAATCCCTGGAAACAAAATCCAGACCCATTTTTCAGGTCAAAATCGCAGTTTCTTGAGGTATTTGACTTTGAGTTCTTCAATTTCCCTGATGCCATATTACATTACCTACTGTGTGGTGGCCCGAATTGGACCGGCATTGCTATGCCGTCTGGTGGCAATCCTGGACGGCGGACGGCGCCATACAATTGAAGCGAACGCACAGAAATCCTTGCCTGCATTGAATTGAATCTACCTCTGAAAAATCTCCAGAAATTCCTGAGTTTGAGGCAATTTTTTACTTGCTTTTTCGGCCTGGAAGGACTATGATTTAATTTGTATGTATATAGTTCTGAATGTTCAAGAGGAAGTGCGGCATACTCGCTCAGCTACGGAGGGCTGCTATTTACTTTTCGGCGGAAAAAACGTTGCATTTGGTATCAACAGTGGCACTTAGCTATAGTCGTTGCTGATTAGTTTTCCAAGGAAGAGCGATATCAGCTCACATGGGGTATGCTGGAATATTAGCAATTTTTTAAAAAGGGTAAAATGATGAAAAGGACAATGTTGGCTTCAATATTAGTTTTCCTGCTGAGTGGGGCCGTATCTGCTTATGACCTTTCAGAGGCAATGGACACGACTTTGAGTTTCACCACGGGTGGCAGTGCGGATTGGTTTTCCCAGACCACGAGTTCCCCTTGGGAGTGGTTCTACCCGATCTCGACCTCCTATTACGGTGGAGATGATGCCCAGAGTGGAGGTATCTCGGACGACCAGGAATCGTGGATGCAGACGACGGTGAGCGGGGCAGGAATGGTGCGCTTCTATTGGAAAGTATCTTCTGAGAGCGGTTATGACTATCTGGAATTTTACATTGATGGCGTGCTTCAGGGCCGA
>Ga0307378_10002685_pt1 | contig 26818 bp, 21 predicted proteins | sample UN1MG_FD_202238 | JGI IMG/M metagenome (GOLD analysis project Ga0307378, IMG submission 202238) | Soil microbial communities from Risofladan, Vaasa, Finland - UN-1 | ecosystem: Environmental > Terrestrial > Soil > Coastal area > Acid sulfate soil | place: Finland: Risofladan, Vaasa | collected...
GGAAAACAAGATCCCCCTCGATTCCATCGAGTCCGGCAAGAGGAAAATTCTTATCGTCGACGACGATGCCGAGATCATCGAGCTTATAGTCGATGTTCTTAATCGGGACGGCAGGTTCGAGACAAAAGCCGCATCGAGCGGTTACGAGGCGGGAATGGCTACCCAGCGGTTTCGGCCCGAATTGATACTGCTCGATTATATGCTGCCCGACGTCAACGGCAACGTTGTCTGCCAGACGATCAGAAAAAATCCCGAATTCGAGAACATCAGAATTATTATTGTAAGCGGCGTTGTGAAACAGGATGAAATTGCTCAACTGCTTAAATCCGGCGCTCAGGATTTCATAAGAAAGCCGTTCGACGTCGCTGAACTCACCGGCAAAATCACCTCGGTCCTGCAGATGAAATAACACAATGCAACCGGTGGGGCTGCTCGAAATCTCGATGATCGATAAAGAACATGGACGACTATATGCCGGACAGATTATCTAATACAAAAATCGCGGCACAACAGGTAGAGCTTGCTGTTGGCCGGCTCGACTCACTCTCGACGCTGCCCTGCGTGGGAGCGAAGCTGTTTTCCAGGCTCCGGCAGGGCCAGTTCTCATCTTCATCGATTATCGATATTATAGAATCGGACCCCGCGCTGACAGCCGGAACGCTTTCGCTTGCCGGCCGGCGCGGCCTGATCCGGCCCGGCGGAAGATTCTCGCTCCATCAGGCGCTCGATAAGCTTTCGCTGCACGAGATTCGCGATATTGCTCTGTCGGTGAAAATCATGCCGGTCTTCGAGCCGGGCGATGATGTTGCCGGCTATAGCATCCGGTTTCGAAAAGGACTGATGCTTCACAGCCTCGCGGTCGCCTGTTGTGCTAAAGAAATCGCCGGGATCGCATCGCCGCAAATAGACTCGGAGTTGGCGTACTGTGCCGGTTTGCTGCACGACATAGGAAAACTCGCACTGCAGGAGGCGATGCCGAAAAGTTTTATCCGTATTGTCGAAGAGGCCGAATCGGCGGAACAATCCTCCTGTGTTATCGAGCAGGAGCATCTCGGCTGCGACCATGCGATCATCGGCAAACATCTGGCTCAAAGATGGCGGCTTCCGAATCAAATTGCGCTTGCAATCTGGCTGCATCACGGTGAAGTTGTCGCCATCTCCGAGAAGATGCCCGAAGCAAAAATCGCCGCGGTGGTACAATTGGCCGATTCGATGTCACGGCAGTTGAACATCGGCTCCTCCGGCAGTTTCGATACGCCCGCGCCGCCTGAACCGATAGCTGAGTACCTTGGGATAGAGATCGATCAGCTTCAGGAGATTCGTCGCAGTCTTCCGGCGGCGCTCGGCCGGAAGTCCGGAGTGTTAGGCCTCGATGTGCCCGGCAACGTGACGGAGTATTGCCAGTCCGCTCACGCCGTCGCGGCACGCTTCGCCCGACAGCAGGCGGAACTGTCCGATGAAAATCGCCGGCTGCAAAGCGCTTCGAGCCACCTCGATTTTGCGGCGGATTTTCTGCTGGGCGTCAGCCAGTCTGACTCTGCGATCGATATAGCGGAAAACTTCGCCGCCCGCTGGCAGAAGTTCTATCAGACGGGGATGGTCTGCCTGTATCTGGCTCCGTCGAACGAACTTGAAACACTCGAAGCCGTAGTTGTGGAAAACCTCGCGCAATGCAGTATTGTCACCCTTGATGTCCCCGCCAATATACCGGCCGTACCGAAAGCGATAGCGAACGACTTTGCGATTTTGAACGCTCATGACCATATCGGCTGGCTGTTCGAACAACTCCACGCCGGCTTCGACCGGAATCGAACCAGACTTCTGCCGCTGCTTTCCAACGGAAGGGCGGTCGGGGCAATCGCGTTCGAGCTTAATTATCCGGGTGACACCGAATTGTTCGCCGAAAGGTTCGGAACATCCGCCTCGATAGCGGCAGTTGTTTTGGACATGGCGCTGGGGCGGCAAAATCAACAGAATTATGCCGAGCATTTTGCGCGGCTTATTTCAAAACCAGCTCCGGCGGTCGGTTCGGCGGACGCCGGTCTGTCCGACCGGATGACGCCGGCGGAGGATTCCCTGAACGCGCTGGCGGAGATGGCGGCGGGCGCGGCGCACGAGCTGAACAATCCGCTGGCAGTGATATCGGGCAGGGCGCAACTGCTTGCTGAAGCGCAGAGTGACCAGGAAACGAAGGAAATCTTAAAACAGATTTATGAAAACGCCCGCGAGGCATCCGGGATTATCGAAGACCTGATGAGCTTTGCCGAACCGCGTCAGCCCAGGGCCGCCAGGACGGATGTTAAAAAAATGCTCGACGAGGCGGTGCAGTTGACCAGCAGGAAGACGAATATTGAAAGTCTCGATGTCAATATCGAAGTTGCCGGGAACGTCGAGGGCGTTTTTGTAGACTCGGCTCAGATTGTATCGGCAATCGCAAATGTCATTTCCAACGCCGTCGAATCTTACGGCGACAAACCCGGGCCGATAGAAATCACCGCCGGTACCGATGAATCGGGCGAGCTGGTGGAATTGACAATCAAAGACCAGGGTTGCGGAATGGACGCTGAAACGCTGAAAAAGGCGACTCAGCCGTTTTTCTCGGCAAAACCGGCAGGACGAAAACGGGGAATGGGGCTTGCCTACACCGCACGGTTCATCCAAATAAATAAAGGTTTCCTGAACATCGCAAGCGAGCCCGGCAGCGGGACTACCGTGACAATTTTTCTGCCACTCGAATAAGTGCCGGTTCTTTGATTTCGGAATTAACGATTGTCATCGGCCAGCTCGAACATGGCGAGGATTCGTTCGAGCGCATCATAAGGTGCCGTGCCGATGTCCACAGTAAGCTTATCATCCCTGTTGGAAACAGTTCTAACATGTCCGGCGGCGAAAAGGATGTTGCTGGCCGCCCGCTTATGGCTCGTTCGGGTCTTGACCTGGAACGCCGCCAGCGAAGGGTGCGCCAGAAACTGCACGTCGGCTACCAGAGCGGCGATGGGCCGGCCCTGGCTGTTCCGGCCAAGGTCACTCAGCCTTGTATGGGAGACCTTTGGCGTGCCGGTCAGCAGGGCGACGGATGCATGACGGTAGTAATAGTCACTCTGGGCCTGGGCCTGTCCGACCCTGGCAAGCTGTTCTTTGGCCTCGGACGGCTGGTCTGCGCCAGGGCAGAACAGGACGGTGGGCTGATGGGCGAGATAGTCTTCCAGCAGCAATCCCAGACCCACGGGAGCGCCGTCTTCCAGTGACAGCAGGCTGGTGACGTTGCCGGTCACCGTGTAGAAATTCGAGCCGGTGACAGGCCTGCCCGAGGGCCCGTACGGAATGGTGTCGTCGAAGTCCTCGGCATACATATGTATTGCCACCCCCACCTGGCGGAGATTCCCCGCACAGGCCGCACGATGCGCCTGAAGTTTGGCTTGGTTCAGTGCCGGCAGCAGTATCGCTATCAACAGGCTCAGGATGGCTATCACCACCAGCAACTCGATAAGTGTGAAGCCGGCGTGCCGCTTGCGATTGACGTTCGATGGATAGCTTACCTTGCGCATTTCACTTCCCGGACAAAACTCTCGTAATCAACCGTGTCCGCTCTGCTCCAAAATAACAATTACTCCTTAACCGTCAACTCTGCATCCGGATCAGGCAGCGACTCGATGAGCCTGACGTTATCCAGGTCCCAGAATCCGCCGGGCTGACCGGCTGCGCGCAGGGCAATGCCGATGCTCATCCCCGCCCAGGCGTTGCCGGCCTGAACCGTCGGAAGCTCCAGCGAGAAATCCTGCAACTGCGTATAAGACTGGCCCGTGGCCTCAACCGTTTGATGTGCGATGTCCACAACATCGTTCGCATCGCGATAGTAAAACACCAGTTCGAGCATATCGACCGGCTCGACGGCTGCCGGCGGGAATCTCCCGGAGACACCGACAGCTACGGTCAGCCGGTAGTCGCAGCCAATCTTGTACGTTGCAGCCAAATCCTGCTCCAGCGCATTGCCCTGCTGTGATCCGAGGAAGGCAAGTTGGCTGCCGTCGGCGTTAACTATATGGTCGAAGCTGTTGGGATCCGTATTGGCAAACACGCCTGTATTGGCGCTGAACAGCGTGTCGATATCGACCTCCGTCCACCCGTCCACAAGAGGTACCGCGCCGAAACCATTCGGATCCACTACCGGAGCCTCGAAAGAGAAGTTCTCAATCAGAATCGAAACGGGCGCCGACTCGATGAGCCGAATGTTATCCAGGTCCCAGAATCCGCCGGGCTGACCGGCTGCGCGCAGGGCAATGCCGATGCTCATCCCCGCCCAGTCATCCCCGGCCTGAACCGTCGGAAGCTCCAGTGAGAAATCCTGCAATTGTGTATAAGACTGGCCCGTTGCCTCAACCGTTTGAATAGCGATGTCCACAACATCGTTCGCATCGCGATAGTAAAACACCAGTTCGAGCGTATCGACCGGCTCGACGGCTGCCGGCGGGAATCTACTTGAGACACTCACAGCCACAGTCAGCCGGTAGTCGCAGCCAACCTTGTACGTTGCAGCCAAATCCTGCTCCAGTGCATTGCCCTGCTGTGATCCGAGGAAGGCCAACTGGCTGCCGTCGGCGTTGACTATATGATCGAAGCTGTTGGGATCAGTATTGGCAAACACGCCGGTATTGGCGCTGAAAAGCGTGTCGATATCGACCTCCGTCCAGCCGTCCACAAGAGGTACCGCGCCGAAACCGTTCGGGTCTACTACCGGAGCCTCGAACGAGGCATTCTCAATCGGAATCGAAACGGGGGCCGACTCGATGAGCCGAACATTATCCAAATCCCAGAATCCGCCGGGCTGCCCGGCCGCGCGCAGGGCTACGCCGATGCTCATCCCCGCCCAGTCATCCCCGGCCTGAACCGTCGGCAGCTCCAGCGAGAAATCCTGCAGTTGCGTATAAGACTGCCCCGTGGCCTCAACCGTTTGATGAGCTATGTCCACCACATCGTTCGCATCGCGATAGTAAAGCACCAGTTCGAGTGTATCGACCAGCTCGACGATTGCCGGCGGGAATCTCCCTGAGACACCGACGGCCACGGTCAGCCGGTAGTCGCAGCCTGCTTTGTATACGGCGTCCAGGTCCTGCTCCAGCGCATTGCCCTGCTGTGATCCGAGGAAGGCTAATTGGCTGCCGTCGGCGTTGACTATGTGATCGAAACTGTTGGGATCCGTATTGGCAAACACGCCTGTATTGGCGCTGTACAGAGTGTCGATATCGATCTCTGTCCAGCCATCCACCAGCGGCACCGCGCCGAAACCGTTCGGGTCAACTACCGGGGCCTCGAACGAGGCGTTCTCAATCGGAATCGATGCCGAAAAGACCGGCATGGCATCCCATGAGCCAAATAATACCAGCATAAATAAAATTGTAACGTGACGTATCATCCCTTTTTTCTCCTCGCACAGCGGATTTCTCCGGATACGCTGGATGGTCCTCACCTGAATACAGTTTAACCGACTCAGCTACGCCGCCGAGCCACTTATCTGAATATAGTATCAAGTATGCCTGAAAAATTCAAGGTTTTCGGCTATAGTTCCTATGGCAGGCAGCTTTAATAGGGCTGAAATTCGAATTTACCTGTTAATAATCGACAAACTGACACATGTTCACCATCTAATAGGAAAAAAGCGAGTTTTTCGGTCATTCCTGCCATTACCTGGAAGTAATGCGGACAGGTTTAAAACGCGATTTAATGGCTTAAAACGCTTTTCAGGACAAATTTCTATAGGTGGTGACTACATATTTTTGTGCCGACGAAAAATTTTTTTAAACTTTTCCTTGATAGGAATATGGTGTGTCTGGTATGAATGGTGTGTCTGGTATAAATAGATAAGCAGCATGAGGAAGTTTCCGTATATTTTGACTTTAAGGTGTATTACTTATCCATAGTTCCTGGGCAAAACCTGATGCGTGATCAGGTATGGGACATCAGTTGGAAATTAGGTAATACGGCAGGAAACGGAGCAGTGGTGTCAGGCGGAACATTTGTTTTTCGCCCGCATCTTTCTTAGCCGCGTACTTTCGCGGCCCACCAATCTTGCCTGACTGGCAACTTTACCTATGTACAACACGGAGGGTCAATGGCCAAGATCCTTCGGATTTAACGTTGATCTGACTTATGTCAAAAACAGATTGTTTGTATGGAGACAACTATACGAGTGAGGAGAAATATGATGAAAAAACTATTAATGATTTGTGCGATAATTATTGGTGTTGCCGGACTGGCAAGAGCCGCGCCTACAACATTAATTACTTTCGATGAGTTTCCTGTTGGAACAGTGATTAGCAACGAATATGCGCCTCAAGGTGTTATATTCCATCCAGGAAACGTGACACAGGGACTTCCAATTATTGATTCGGACATCTGGATGCCAACCCAACCAATTCTACGTCCGCAGGGCGAGATTGCAGGTCTGTGGAATTTCGAAGGAGATTTCTGGATGCAGTTCACCACCCCGGCAGTCGAAGTCCAGTTCGATTCGGGCTACTGGGATTATCTTGGAGTTGGAGTAATTGATGTGTACGATCCGGCCTGGAATCCTCTGGCGAGCTTAACGAACACGACCACCGGAGTAAATGTGACTAATGTATCGGGTATGGGCCCGATCGGTTATGTATACTTCAACTCCATTTACGACAAAGCCGGCGCCGACATTGATAATTTGGGCTTTACTTTTACTCCAATCCCCGCTCCCGGTGCTATTGTACTGGGCGGAATTGGCGTAGGGCTAATCGGCTGGCTGCGAAGGCGCAGAACGCTGTAACACATAGCGTATTATGAATACAATTTTAAAAAGGCTGTGAGTTAAACACTCACAGGCCTTTTGAGCCCCTGCTTTTATACGTTTTCCCTCCGAAAAGCAGGGGGTTTCTTTTTTCTCTGACTTCCAGGCTAACGCCTTATGGCGGCCAAAGCTTGCTAATCGGAGATGTTTGGACATATTTCGAGGCCAATCACTGTTATGTCATCAACTTCGGTCGGCACGATTGTCTGATTCTGTAAAACCGAATTGAGCGAGTAGATCATGTCGGTTATTGATGAATCCTTGATATTGCAAAATTCTTCGTCGAAACCAAAGCGGCCCTGGTCATCGAATCCGCCTATGAAAGGCTCGGCTCCGTCGGAATACAGCAGCAGTTTATCGCCGGGTTGGAGCTGTATGGTTCGCTGGACATATTCAGCCTGTTCGAAAATTCCGAGCAGTGAGCCTCTTATTTCCAGTTGTTCCGGCTTCTGCCCGGACCTGATAAGAATCGGATAGGGGTGTCCGGCGCGCGCGTACGTCAGTTGCAGTGTTTTCGTGTTCAGCAGACAATAACAACAGGTGGCGAACTGATATCCTGAGAGTTTTTGCGCGGTCATCCGCAGATTGAGATTTTTCACGACTTCGGCCGGCGAGAATATACGATAATTGTTCTCTATGGTCTCTCGCATAACCAGGGCCTGTTTAAGGAAGATTGTAAGCAGTGCGGCAGGCATACCGTGGCCGACTATATCAGCCACATAGAAGCCTATGTGCTGCTCGTCGATACGGACAATATCGTAGATATCGCCGGAAACCCACTCGGCCGGCAAAAAAATCGTAGCCCACTGTATCTCATCGGTATTGGGTAATTTGGATGGTAGAAAATCCTGCTGGACCAGACCAGCCAAACGAAGCTGTTCTGTCAAGTTATCAGCTAACACTTTTGTCATAGCAAGTTGCGCCGCCAGTTTATTCTTGCAAATCGTATTCACCTGCCTCGGTGGAATCGCAGGTTTTACCGCCATTGACGAACTGCCTTTGCGGTATGCGAGGTTGACACTTACTCTTGTCCACAGTTCATCTATGGAAACCGTCTCCATTGTACCGCCCACAGAGAAACTGGTATTTGACGGCGACAGGGAAAAACTTTTAACAGGCACTCTCTTTCGGCCTGTAAGCAGAATCACCCCGATATGGACCATCTCGAATAACTCGATTATTCGAACCAACCGCTGTTGCGATGCAACCGAGTTTTTTGTATCGATAATGACGGTCCCGATCAAATCAAGCCTATCGCGTACGTCTGAAAAACTCTCTATCGGAAGAATACGGTAAGAAAGCTTCTTTAATTTTAACAGCTGTTTTATTTCGGACGGCATGCCGGTCTGATTCGTCAGGTATAGAACATCCGTGAAATCTGACGGCAGTTCAAAAGCGCTAAATGATTCTGTCCTATCCATCTCGTTTGCTTTCTTTAGCTGCGTTATAGGACTTAAAGTAAATATTAGCCCGCAGCACAAGCGTAAGTTAATTTCGGCTTGTTAGAGACGGCACTTTGCTTTTTTCTTGCCTTTTTCAATATTGGAAGTTTGGCGGAATTGAATAAAGCAGGACCGAAGGAATTTGAAATCAGCCGGCGAATATAGCAGAGCCGATGCGAAGGATGGTAGCACCTTCTTCGACGGCGACTTCGTAGTCGGAACTCATACCCATACTCAGCTCATTAAAATGCGGGCCGACAATTTTTTCGCCGCGCATTTCGACAAACAACTCTCTGGCCCGGACGAAACAAGCCCGGACAACATCCTTATTATGGGTCAGTGGTGCCATTGTCATCAGGCCGACCAGCAATAAGTTCGGCAAAGTCTCTATCTGCTCGGCCAGATGCGTTGCCGCGCCTACAGGGACGCCGTATTTTTGCGGCTCGTTGGAACAATTGACCTGCAGAAGCACTTTTGGGCGTGAATTCAACTTTGCTGCTGCTGTGTTTATCTCTTCGGCCAGCCTAAGTGTGTCCACCGAATGTATCAGGACGGTTATCGGCAAAACCTGGCGCACCTTATTACGCTGCAGGTGGCCGATCATATGCCAGTTGATCACTTTTGGCGAGGCCGAGTTGCAATCGGGCCCGTGTAAAAAATCCGCTACCTCGGAGGAGATTTTTTTCAGTTGCTGGACCCGATTTTCTCCCAGGTCGGTTACGCCCAGATTTATGACCTCTTTTACAGCCTCGATAGTGACAGATTTGGTTACAACGACAAGCTTTACCTCATCGGGATCTCTGCCGACGCGATTACAGGCAGAATTAATCGTGCCTTTTATATGTTTTATTCTTGCAGCAATTTTTGTCATAAAACAAGAGTCAGGAATTAAATTCAGGATACAATCCATTGCAAACCAAGGCTTTGCCCAAAATATCAGCCCAGGAAGATTTTTGCCAGCATAAAATCATCGGGATATAAATATTGACGGTATTTTTATTACATCAAGGAGAAATCTTGTTGAAAAGCAACTTTTTAGGACCTATCGGTCACTATCGGCACCGATAGGCATAAGTATTTAACCCATCTGGCCTTGTGATTTCTGTGCGGATAATGTGATGTTCATAAAAAAATGAAAATAATCAATTTTAAACTTGCATTTTACGGCCAAAACCTGTATACTAATCATATTAAGAAATTGTGGGGTGGATGATAAACACCTTGCGAATTTTCCCGGTTCTTTTATTTTTTCGTTTGACAGGTTCGTCTAAACGCATTAGTCTCCTGATTTGTTCTTTGAGACAAAGAATTGATACTGCTATTTAGCAGTTGATAGACCTCGGCGAGGCAGTGTGGTCCACCGGTCTCCCCCCCAGCCGGTCCCACCACCTCGCCCTTTTTGTGTGCATATTCCCGGATTGATGCAGTAATGGTCATTCTCTTAGAGGTGTCGCTTAAAATTTTCTATTGGCCGCGGACTTGGACGATGACTTTTCTGCTGCGCGGGCCGTCAAACTCACAGAAGAAAATACCCTGCCAGGTGCCGAGTTGCAGCGATTTATCTTTTATCAGGATTTGCTCGCTGCAACCTACCAGCGAACTTTTGCAGTGCGAATCGGAATTACCCTCGGAATGCCTATAGCCCGAACGATGCCGGGGCATCAATTCCTCAAGTGTCAGAAGCATGTCGTGCGGAACGGAAGGATCGGCGTTTTCATTGATAGTAATCGCCGCCGTAGTGTGGGGACAATAGACAATGACAACGCCGTCAGTGACACCGGTCTGCCCGGCAAGCGAGCGGACCTGGCTGGTAATGTCGATCATCTGGTTCCGGCTTCTCGTGCTGACGCGAAATTCTTCCTGTATAATTTTCATTTTCGCTCCTTCTTACATTTGCTCTACAACTTCGATGCCTAAAAGCTCATGGAGACCGTGCCTGATAGTTCTTGCGGTCAAATCACACAGCAAAAGTCTGGTCGGCCTTTTGTCCGGCCCGGCAACCAGCACGGGGCAGTTGGTATAAAATGCGCTGAACTTCTGCGCCAGCTCGTAAAGGTAAGCGGTCAGGTAGTTCGGCCTGTAATCGGCCGCGGCTGATTGTATCGCCTCGCCGTAACGAATCAGGTATTTTGCCAGGTCCAATTCTGCCGGCTCGTTTTGATTTACGATTTTCGATTTACGATTTTCGATTTCCTTTTTCAAGCCAGCAAGTTCCGTCTCGATATCCACGTCCTTGCTCTGTGCCTTTCGCTCGATAGATTTTATCCGCGCGTAGGCGTACTGCATATAAGGGGCGGTGTTTCCGTCCATCGCCAGCATCTTATCGAAGCTGAAAACATAATCGCTCGTGCGATTATTGGAATAGTCGGCGTATTTAACCGCGCCGATGCCGACTGCCTTTGCAATCTCGGCTTTTTTGTCCGCAGGCAAATCCGGATTCTTCTTTTCGACGACCGACATCGCCCGTTCCACCGCCTCATCCAGCAGCTCTTTCAATTTAACGTTTTCACCCGAGCGCGTCTTTAACGGCGCACCGTCCTCACCCAAAACGCTGCCGAACATCACATGCGAAAGCTCGATGTCGTCACGCGTCCAGCCCGCCATCTTCGCAACCGCAAACAACATCTCGAAATGCAGCTTCTGCCGGGAGTCCGTGACATAGACAATGGCATCCGCTTTCAACTCGTCAACCCGATAGCGCAGAGCCGCCAAATCCGTCGTAGCATAAAGATACGCACCATCGGATTTTTGAATAATAAACGGCAAAGGCTCGCCTTCTTTGTTTTTGAATCCTTCCGGAAAAACACAAACGGCATCGTCGGATGTCTCGGCTATACCCTGCTTTTGTAAATCACTCACTACGAGAGGAAGCATATCTTTGTAGAAACTCTCACCACGAGTATTTTCATTATCAAGAGTTACCGATAACTTACGGTATATACGGAAGCATTCGTTCAAGGTTATGCTGCAAGCTTCCTTCCAAATATCGATTTCACCTCTTTCCCCTCTCTGCAATCGAACTGTTGACTCTCGTATTGCACAAGCTGTTTGTTGATTCTCCTTCTCTCGCTCAGACATAATCCTGTAAGAATGTTCCAAGTCGCTTAACTCAAGAGGCCATCCTTCCTTGAATCTTTTCGGCCCTTTCCTTCCGTCATGACTATCAATAGCTTTTTTCATTGACTGGGCTTGACGTGTAGCATGTATTACCATCCCCATCTGAAGACCCCAGTCGCCGACGTGGTTTTGGCGGATGACTTTGTGGCCTAAGCATTCGAGCATTCGGCAGATGCAGTCGCCGATAATGGTGCTTCGCAGGTGGCCGACGTGCATTTGCTTGGCGATGTTCGGGCTGGAGAAATCAACGACAATGGTTTTCGGCTCAGGTGTTTTTTCTATGCCGAGGCCGGCGGCATCTTTATTGATTTCGAGCAACTCGCCGGCAACGAACTCGGCTTTGAGCCGCAAATTAATAAACCCGGGCCCGGCAACCTCGGGCTCCTCGCAGATGTCACTGAGGTCCAGATTCTTCACCACCTCTTCGGCGAGTTCCCGCGGATTGGTCTTCAACTTCTTAGCCAGCCCCATGATGCCGTTGGCCTGATAATCGCCGAACTTAGCATCCGTTGCCGGCCGGACAATAGCGGCACAATCACTTCGTCCGGCAGCAGCTCCCATCGCCGCACTGATTCGTTCCTCAAGTATGTCTAAAGCCGCCTTCATCAAAATAGTCAATAATCAATCGTCAATAGTCAATCGCTCTGCGTCTCCCCAGAGCAGTTCCAGATCGTAGTAGTCCCGGTATTCGGCGTCGAAGATGTGTATAACAACGTCGACGAAGTCGAGGAGAATCCATCGTGCCTGTTCGTAGCCGGCCCTGCCGAAACGCTGCTGGCCCTGTTCTCTCGCCGCCTGACAGATATCGTCGGCTACGGAGCGCATTTGCCTGTTGCTCGTGCCGGTGGCGATTACAAAATAATCGGTGGCCGGCGATATATCCCTCAGGTCCAGAACCACAATATCGGTGCAATGCCGCTCTGCCGCAAGCTTGGCGGAAGTCAAAGCTAATGCTTTTGCCTTTAAATTTCGCTTTCTCGTCAAATTCTATATCCTCATACTTAATAAAAAAAGAGCAGCCGATCAGGCCACCCCGATAGATTACAAATATTACACAATAACGTCAATAGTTTCAATATTGAAAGTGTTGGTTAGAAAGTATAAACAGCTTAACGGCTGGAAAGAACGTTATTGAGAGCTGTGCTCCGAATAAAATCGGATATGCCCTTGAAACCGAGATTCATCGCTGCATTGGCAAACAGAAGTTTCTCTTCGGCGGTCAATCTGACGTTCACCTGTTCGGTGCGCCTTCCTGCGGATGCCGGCGGCGGGGGTCTTTGGCCGCACTCAATCATCGTCGCAACCGCAACCATCAGGGCATCCTGTGTCGCTTTGTAGCACTGCTCTGGCGTTTTGGCATCAGCAAAGACGGTAGGAAGCTCAACAGAGCTGCCGATGAAACCCAACCTCTCATTGCGCTCGAGTATGATACGGTAATCAGCCACAATCTTCCTGGCTTTGCGTACGATAGATTCCTTAAAAGGCTTGCTAAGTGACTTAGATTTCACCCCGCTCTTTGAGGAATTCTTTGAACTTCTTGACATACCCGGCATCTACTTTCTTTTCATGTACCGGGATAAGCCAGGGCAACTATCCCTGCTTAACGAACACCCGGTAAGGCTCATAAATCTTTTGCAGTTTCCAGCCGTGCGACTCGAAGAATTCCAATATTTCTTCAAAATTAACGCTCTGAGCCATCGTAGTTTCCTCATAAAACGTTATTTTACTAACTTGAGCAATAATCAGAACCTACGATGGCTCAATCATCGCGCCATCTTCGCATTGCATATAGTATAGCCTGCGATATACAACATGTCAAGGGCTTTTTTTATTTTTCTGCAAATATTTTTCAGGACTTTCTCGATCTCTGTCGTGTTTAATAAAAAACGGGGCAGCCGATTTGGCCACCCCGATAGATTACCTTCATTACGCGTCTGCGTCAATGGCAGAGCTTTGTTTGCGTGCTATTGGCCGCCAAGATGGAGCCAGCCGCTGATAACAGGGGCGAACTTTACGATGACGCCCGAGAAGACTACGCTGACCATCGTCATAAGCTTGATCAGAATGTTCAGGCTCGGCCCGGATGTATCCTTACATGGATCGCCGACTGTATCGCCGACAACAGCCGCTTTGTGTGCATCGGAGCCTTTGCCGCCGTGGGCGCCTTTTTCGATATACTTTTTGGCGTTGTCCCATGCACCGCCGGCATTGTTCAGCGTGATAGCGAGGACAAAACCGGTTGTAAGACCGCCGACCAGCAGGCCCATCACACCCGCGACGCCCAGCATCAGACCGGTCACGACGGGGACGATAATCGCCAGCAGGGACGGCAGAAGCATTTCCTTCTGGGCACCCTTGGTGGAAATAGCAACACAACGGGCATAGTCGGGCTTGCCTGTGCCTTCCATGATCCCTGCGATTTCCCTGAACTGCCGGCGAACTTCATTCACCATTGCACCGGCCGCTCGACCGACCGCCTTCATGGTCATTGCACTGAAGACGAAGGCCATCATCGCGCCGATGAAGATGCCGCCGATAAGCTTCGGGCTCATGATCGTGAGGTTGTAGGCCTCTACAAAATCCGCCATCGTGGCGGTTTTGACGTTAATGGCATCGGCAACGCCTTCTTTGCCCGAGAACACGATACTGCCGACTTGATAGATTCCATCGGCACTTTCATTAGCTAATCGGCCGATCCAGATCCGGATCTCTTCGATATATGCGGCCAGAAGTGCCATGGCTGTCAGGGCCGCCGAACCGATGGCGAAGCCTTTGCCGGTTGCCGCCGTGGTGTTACCGAGAGAATCCAGGGCGTCGGTGCGTTTGCGAACCTCCGGTCCTAAACCGGCCATTTCGGCGTTACCGCCGGCATTGTCGGCGATAGGGCCATAGGCGTCGGTTGCCAGCGTGATGCCCAGCGTGGCAAGCATTCCGACTGCCGCAAAGCCGATGCCGTAAAGACCCATTGCGATGTTCGAAAAGCCTCCCGCGAAGCCAAACGCACAGAGAATACCAATAACAATCGTGATAACCGGAAGGCCGGCTGAGTACATTCCCGTAGCTAAACCGTCAATGATCGTGGTCGCTGGCCCCATCTCCGCCTGGTCGGCGATACCTCTGGTAGGCTTGTACTCGTCGGAAGTATAGTACTCGGTGAATTGTCCGATCAGAACACCGGCTACCAGGCCTGAAATAACCGAGCCAAACACGCCCCATGTGATCCAGTTAAATGCAGCCAGTCCCGCAACGGCCACTATGATTAGAACGGAACTGCCCAGCGTACCGATCAGCAGGGCTCTGAGTAGATTCTTCTGATTAGCGTCCTCTTTGCACCGGACCATGAACATCCCGGCGATAGAAAGCAGAATGCCCAGGCCGGCAACGACCATCGGCGCCAGCACGGCTTTTAGCGGAGTCAGGCCTGGCGGCAGAGAACCCAGCGTCAGTGCCGCACCCAAAGCGGCGGTTGCGAGGATCGAACCGCAGTAGCTTTCGTAAAGGTCGGCGCCCATGCCGGCCACGTCGCCGACGTTATCGCCTACGTTGTCGGCGATGGTAGCGGGATTTCTCGGATCGTCTTCCGGAATCCCCGCTTCGACTTTACCAACCAGGTCGGCTCCGACATCGGCGGCCTTCGTATAGATACCGCCGCCGACACGGGCAAACAACGCCTGGGTCGAAGCACCCATACCGAACGTAATCATGGTTGTGGTGATTTCCACGAGCTTATGCTCGATTTCCATCCCGGGTTTGACAAGCGTCAGCCCCCAGAGCGTCAGTCCGTCCGCCATGTTTTGTGCCGTATAGACGACCTTGTCCAGGATCAGATACCACATGGAGATGTCGAAGAGGCCGAAGCCCACGACGACCAGTCCCATCACGGCACCGGAGCGGAAGGCGACCTGCAGGCCGCTGTTGAGGCTCTTGCTGGCGCCTTGAGCGGTCCTTGCCGAGGCGTTCGTGGCTGTCTTCATCCCCAGAAATCCGCACAGGCCGCTGAAGAAGCCGCCTGTCAGGAAGGCCACCGGCACAAACGGATTCTGGACGCCTTTGTAGGCAAGGAAGGCAAAAATCGCCAGCAGCACGATAAACACCAGCGTAACCACGCTGTACTGCCGGAATAGATAAGCGTAGGCGCCCTCGCGCACGTGCCGGGCAATTTCAATCATTTTCTCGGTACCTTCAGGAGCCTCCATCATTTTCTTATAGAAATAGAAGGCAAAGCCCAGTGCCATCAGAGCCGAGATCGGTGCGATCCACCATACCAATGTTACGCCGGTCTCGCCCGCATTTGTGCCTTCGGCCGCCATAGCTACTGTGCTAAAGGCTAAAGCCGGCACTAAAAGTGCGATTCTCTTCAAAATTGTCACTTTTTTACTCCTTTCGAATTCGACAGCAATTACCAATTAAAGAACAAACACAAAAGTTTGTGAAGTTTAACGAAATAGAATTGTTTTTCAACTGTTTTATTGTATGCCCTGAATTTTCGTAGGAAATATTTCAATTTGGATGGAAGGATGCAGCAAAGCCCTTGTAATGCAAAAAAGGGTTTTTAGTATTTTAGATAGATAATAATGCCGGTTAGAATCAAGATTGCAGTCGCACAAATGCTGATAGCGGCTATAAATATCCACATAAAACGTTTATTCTGCCTGGATATAATGTATTTGAGGTATCTGTCGCTGGCGGCAAAAGTCTTGCTCATCTGGATAATGCCGTCTGTCTGACCGATTGTGCTCTGGTTCAGCTTATCCAGGCTCTCGTTAAAATTATTTAAGCTCTCGGTCATCTGCACGTCGATATCGGCCGCAGCGGCAAGCTGGTGGTCGATATTAACCAGGGCATCGGTTTGCTTGGCGGTTTCAGTCGGGATTTTTTCAACCGCATCGATAAACTGCTCGTTCTTTGCGGCGGCCCCTTTTAGCTGTTCGAGAAGCTGCTCGGTTATCCGCTTCTGATTTTCCACGACGGCGGGAAAGCTTTCGAGCATTTCAGGCAATTGTTCGATCCGGCCCATTAAATCTTCATGCTGAGTGGCCTGGCGGCTCAAATGTTCGTTAATACCCTGCAATTGTTCGACGAGCTTGTCGAAACCTTCCTGCAGTTTTTGGAGTGACTCCTGTCTTTCGGCCGGCGGAACCGCCCTGACGACAACATTATTACCTCGATCCCCGGCCGGCACGGCCACATCGCCTGCCTGCTCGGCAGAGTCATCATTCTGGCTGATCAGGCCATCATCATTGATCTCAGGCTGATGAGCTGCGCCTATGAAAGGTTTATGCACCCGCAGCCACCGGCCCGTGCCAGCCCAGAATTCTCTCAGAGTCATTTTCTAAACTCCTAAACGAACTTTCGCAAAATGGATCTCAATACATATTAAAGCTTTTTAAGCTTTAAGTTCAAGGAATTTTTTGCCATAATTATCGGTATAAATCCAAATGATAAGACCGGAAGTCATGAAAGGCTGCACAATTGCCTGCGTGAAAATTGCGGCGAGAGTTGCTGTTGCGGAAAAGAAGTGTAACAAAATTGTCGGAATGGCGTCTTAATATTCAGGTTGCACGGCTGGTATGGAACAATTTGTATAGAATTACTTGGCACCGGAGAGCCGTTGCCGGTCCTGCGAAGGCCTGAAGGATTGGATATGATGGCGAAAAACGGGAATATCAGATTTCTTGGCTTAATCGCCGCTGCGGTGCTGCTTGCGGTTTTCGCCGTTGCTGAGGCCGAAAACCTCGCCGAGGCAGATAGTGGCAGTTCACGGCAGTCCTCATCGGCTCACAAGAGGTTAACGCCGTACGAGATTCTGCGCAGGTCCAGACTCCAGTGGGCGGCTGAAAAAACGCCGGAGAACTTCTCGGTCGGCCCTATTGTCGCCGAAGCCAGGCTCAATACCGTGCCCATTACGAGGGACAGCCCGACGTATTACCTGGGAATGCAGCGCCAGGACACGACGACGTTCAGGCCGCCGGAACTGCGGGAGCAGCCCGCCGATGCGCCCAAAGAGCCGGTGTATTTCGTCGTTCGCGTGGGGGACAGGGACGTTCACGGCATTACTTATCGCTCGATAAGCCCGAACAGGCATGTCAAGCTCTATCTCGACACGGATGGCGACGGCCTGTTCTCCGATGAGAAGGAGTATGTGGGTACGTGGTTAAGTATTTTCCGGCTCACCAGGACGTATCGATTTGGCCCCATCTCGACTCAGCAGGCCGATACCGGCAACAAAGGAGGATCGTTCTATACCGATTGCTCCGATGGCAAGTGGCTTACGTTCGACCCGGCGTTCTATCGTCAGGGGAAGGTCGTTCTGGACGGCAGGACTTACGAAATCGCCCTGGTCGACACTGATTTCGATGGGAAATACAACAAATATTTTGTGCCGCCAGTCGCGGCCAGTCGAGATCCCCGATGCGATGTGCTGGCAATCGACCTCGACGGCGATTCGAAATTCCAATACGGATTGCCCGGCGACTCGGAGATTATGCCGCTCAGCCGGTTGATTAGCGTAAACGGGCAATACTACAGCTTGGAAGTCGCCGACGATGGCAGCACTATCGAGTTCAGGAAAGCCAAACCGCAGTTTGGTACTCTAAGTCTCGAAGGCAAGGAAGCTAAGCTGGCGCTCTGGACGGATGCCGTTCATCAGCGTGTGAGCGGCTCGGGTGGGAAGTGGCGTCTGCCCGCCGGCAAATACTCTGTTGTCGAGTTAGAGTTGACCGAGGCGGATTCTGCCGGAAATCAATGGACTTTCGATACCATCAAGGGACATGCATGGGCGGGGGAGCTTGGCGACTTCGAGATCAGGCCGGGCGAGACCACCTCATTTCGAATCGGCCCCCCGTTTAAGATCAGAACATTTATGAAGGACAGAGGCAGAAATTCCCTGGTCGGATTCCATCTCGAAGGGCAGGCGGGGGAACTGTATGTTCCCGGCGCCAGGAAAAACGGAGTGACCGTGCCTGAGCCGCAGTTCAGGATCATAGCCGCCTCCGGACAGACCGTTCATTCCGGCCAGTTCGAGTTCAGGTGAGGCGGAAATTGCTCGTACTCGTGGCGAGTACCCCCCGGTCATGGACAGGGCTACGGCGGAAGCGGCTACGGCGGAACCTTCGGAATGGAGGTCCAGAATCATCTTGGGCCTTTCGAGGTCCGGCAGGACTCCACCCAGCACACAATCACAGGTTATCGGTCGCAATAATGTTTGACTTATTGCCCGGAATCTGGTAAACTTTTGGTAAGAACGATCGGCTTGCCGGCAGGAGGAATCTGGTCAGTTGTCGCGGAATGCTGAGAAGATAACGCCCTGCCGGTTAACCAAAGAAATCTTTGGAGGAAAAACAAAAATGTCACAGCGAGACAAAGCGAAAAAGTTGGGACCCGTAGAGGTTCTGGTTGTGGTGTTTGTGTGCCTTTTTGCCCTGGCCGTCATAGTGCCTGCTACGCAGATGTCCCGATTCGATGCTTATCGCATCGAGTGCGGCACGAATCTGTCCAACATCGGCAGAGCAATGCTGATATATGCCAATGACTATGAGGACGAATTGCCTCGCAGCGGCGGTAGAAACAGCGTTTGGGCCAGGGCCATTCCCGACTGGAGTGCATATAATCGATTTAACGCATACGGCTTATCGGCTGATGGTAGCGGCGGAGTGGCAAATATTTCATCATGTTTCTATCTTCTGGTCAAGTATGCCGAGTTGACGCCCGCGACTTTTGTCTGCCCGGGCGATGTCGGGACAACGGAATTCAGGCTCGCCGAAGTGGACATGGGCTTCAGTGAACTGAGACTGATTGATCTGTGGGATTTCGGGCCCGATCCATCCAGGCATTGCAGCTATGCCTATCACATGCCTTTCGGCTTGTATGCTCTGACCACATCGAATGATCCGGGTATGGCGGTCGCGGCCGACCGGAATCCGTGGATGGATTCTCCCGCATCAGCTAAGGTTTTCCCCAGCGGTTTTAATCCTGATGGCGGCAGAGAGGCTGTAAAATACGGCAATGCAATCGCACACGAGGAAGAAGGCCAGAACATCCTGTTCCTGGACAGCCACGTCGCTTTTGAAGAACGCTCATTCTGCGGCATCAACGAAGACAACATTTACACCTATTGGGACGGAGGAGACATACGAATAGGCACCCCACCTATCGTTGAAAGCCAGCCTCAAGATAGAAGAGACTCATTGCTGGTCCATGATCCGGTTTCGCCCAGTAGCACAAGGATAACCAAAGAGCCTGAAGCGATAGATTCAAACGATCTCAAACAGACCTCAATCATCGCCACACTCGATAGTCCCTTCCCGAAATACCACAACGTCATCTGGTGCTCGACTTTCCAGATGGCCTGGGACATGCTTAAAAATGACATTATTGGCGAGCCGGTTGAAGTCCCGGGCGCGGAAAAGCTGGCGGACAGTCTGAACCGGGCGCAGTTTTCCACAAAAAACATCGATAACGAATCGTATTTCGCGACGGCCGGCTTCCTGGCCGATGGGATAATCGCAGAAATCATCGACGAGATGACACAGCTTTTCCCGACCGAGCCGGCGCCTGTTTTTGACGGAATAGATGAGCTGCCGCTCGAAACGATTATAACCTACTCTTACCTGAACGCGGTTATCGAATTCGAGTATCCGTTCTATACCAGTAATAATGAATTTGACTTCCAGGACTCGAACGGCACGCTTACCGAGGTCATGTCGTTTTGCACTCGCTCTGACTCAGACAGCTCGAATATGGTCCGCGAACAAGTCGACGTCCTCTACTACAAGCACGACGATCAGACGAGCGAGACCGAGTTCGCGATTGATTTGTGTATACATACTAATCCGTATCAGGTTGTGCTGGCCTGCGTGCCCCAGCAAAAAAATCTCGGCAAAACCGTAGACTACGCCGAGCAGAAGATTTCCGAATTCAAACAGGACCCGAACTACGAGCAAATGCGAAAGCTCCAGCCCGCCTTAACAGGAGGACGTTTCGGCGAACGGCCTGCCGAGACTCTGACCGTCCCCGACGTGCTCTACAAACTAACGCATCACTTCGCGGAGCTGGAGGGCAAAGCACTCGGAAACCAGCCGTGGCTGGACCAGGGGTATTACATCCGCAAGGCCATGCAGAAGACAGACTTTACACTCGGCCGGACAGGAGTTGTCTTGAAATCGGATGCTCAAATTGTTGTCCCTCCATTAGGACAGCTACCGGAACCAAGACGTTTCGACTTTAACAAGCCCTTCCTTATCTACGTCAAAAAGCGCGAGCCGGCAGCATCCCCATTCTTCGTAATGTGGGTCGACAACGCCGAGCTGATGCAGGAATTCGTATTCGACAACTAATGCTATCCTCCAGCACATGTTATGTGTCATCGTTGTCATTGCGAGCACCTGACCTGATTCTCAGGATGTATAAAAAAGAAAATAGCCCACTCATGTCATTGCGAAGGAGCGCAGCGACTGCGGCAATCTCAATCCTTCCGCTGCAAAAAACGTCTATTTCCTTAGCAGGCCTGTCTTGCAAGCCGCGGCAATCTCATTCGTCTCAATTCAGATTGCTTCACGGAGTTTATCCTGAGCAAAGTCGAAGGGTTCGCAATGACATTTTCGCAGACTAAATGCGAAAGAGCTAAACAGGAAACTTTTGAAAAAAATATAAACGCAATAAAATTCAGCTCCATCAAAGTTTTGGTGGTGGTTTTTGTATGAATGTTTGTGGTTATGGTAGGTAGTACGGTGGTGGGTGTAAGGGTGTTATGTCCGAAAAATACGTAGATGTGCCTATTGACAAACGCCTCTAAATACATAATAGTGTTGGAATAAGCAAAGTTGGTTTCTGCTAATTCTGTGTAGCTCTGCTGTTACAATTCTATATTCGTGAGACGCGGTGCTCTTTACAATTGCTCTTGGAGATACAATGCTTAAGTTTCTTCTTGGATTTAAATGGCAAAAGTCACAAGCACACTTACTTCTCTTGAGCAAATTTCTTAATTCTCACACAACTAAGGATTACGAAAAAACTGTCATACCATGGAGACAATTGTTGGGTGAACATCCCAAGAAAGCCATCAATCGCTTTTTCAAGGAGGGCATGCTTAATTTGGCAGATCTTGAGAATAGCCTTGCTTGGAGATATAGAGTTCCAGATTTGAAGAAAATGCTAAAGGAGCGCAATTTGCCTATATCGGGGAACAAGAGTAAGTTGATTTCACGTTTGATTGAGTCGGACCCAAACGGAATGAAGGAATACATTTCTGGGTTGAAGATTCTCATTTGTTCTGAAAAAGGTGGCCAGGTTGCTAATGATTATTTAACAATGGAAAAGGAAAAACGTCTCAATTTTGAGCAACAGGTTTTAGATGCGCTTCAGAACCGCAATTTCAAGGAAGCCAGCTTGTTGCGGTCTTCGTTTATGGCTAAACAACTATTCCCGGGTACGATAGGTATTGATTGGCAAGATCCAAAGTCGGTTTCTGCCATCACCACATATGACATTTCAGCACTTGAGATAATATTTACAAGCAACCCAAAGATTTTGAAAAATATTAACAAAGAATGGATGGAGTATTTACGTCTTAAGGCTGCAATGGGATACTTGGGTGCAGGTCTGTCCAGTAGTGTGCTTCCGCCAAACTTGGAAACCGAATCAGTTATGAATATTGCTACGGCAGCGAGAATGATTATATTTCATGCGAGAAACCAAGTACATTTAGCTCAATTTCGGGAATTCGGGTGTAAATCGGTTGAGATATCGACAGCGAATGATGGCGTGACCTGCGAAGCCTGCCAGAAAATAGGAGAAAGAAAGTATAGAATTGATAAAGTTCCAGAATTGCCTTATGAAAAATGCACCTCAGATACAGGTTGTCGCTGTACCTTTTTGCCAGTAATTGAATAATCAAATACGAATACTCTCTATGTCGAAGTAGCATCTTTTACCCGTAGTAGATGCAGCCCACAGATTGAAAGGAGAAGTAACAATATGAAAGTCAAGAAAAAAGACCAATGCACCAGCACGCTTTATATTCGCTACATACCAGCAAACTTGAAGAGTTACTTCAAAGCATATTGCGCCATGCGGGATAAGACGATGAGCGATATGATTATCGAATACATGCGACAAACGGTTCAGGATACGCTCGAGAAGATTGGCAAAGAAGAGGAAGGAAAAGCTCCGAAATCCGAGGGTGCAGCAGAGGGAGGCAAACTGAAGAATTCCCGCCGAAAGACCATCGACAGCATGACTATCGAGTTGCTCAAAGAGGGGCCGAAGACGCCCGAAGAACTTGTTGAGGCCATTTTGAAAGAGTTTCCGAACAAAGACAAGTCGACGCTATTGAACACAACGAAGCGCAGATTACACGGCTACCTACGCGATAAACGCGGCCTTACAATTCTCAAGACCGAGGATGGTAGATACTATATCAAGTAGCAAAAAATGCTTAATAGGTGGACTATCTGGGAATACTAGGGACAGCCACATATTCTTTTCTTGACACCGCACTCAATTAGCCATTGCCAAGCCTGCTCTGATCTTGTCGAAGGAACATTTACGCCAATTCCAGCCGACCATGTCATTTACTATACCCACCTTCGCGGGCACAAGCTTACGATCCATTCGACCTTGCTCAGAGCCTGCCCTGAACGGAGTTGAAGGGACAGGTTTGTTATTGACTATTACTCTGCGACCTCTGTGGCAGAACAAAGGACGCCGTCTCACGGAGATTTATTTGGAATTTATTAGACATCTTGCGTTAATGTTCGTATAATACTAAACTAATTGATTATTGATTATTGATTAATGATAGGTCCAATCACGCAGAACTTAGAACGCAGTACGAATTTTAGCCCGCACCACTGGTGCCGGGTCAAAGCCATTTATGATTTACTATTTACTATTGATTATTGTTTCCGCGTTTACCCCGTGAGATAGGCAACGCCGACATCTCATGGGGTGAATCTGCGTTTATCTGCGGTTAATTTGTATGTAGTATGTCGTGAATTGAGAATTTAGAATGTAAAATTGAGAAATATAGAAGAAAAAAAGCCAAAATAATGAAAAAAACAGGTGAAAAAGAGTAGAAAACGATGAAAAATTGAGCTTAATTTGAAAAAACAAACCCAATTTCAGAAAGGCCAAAATGAGCGTAAGTATATATAAGAAAGGGGAATATGAAGAATTTTGCGGTTTTGGGCGGCGAAAAAACAAACCCAATTCAAAGCCAAACAAAGCCAATCCGTGTTAGCCCCCAGACCTGCGCTGGGGGTTGAAAAAACAAGCTTGTCCCTTCGACGTTGCTCAGGGCAGGCTCTGAGCGCAGTCGAATGGAGCCAATTTATTTCGTATTGGGTACTGCGTGATGCGTATTGCGAAAAGGAATTTGAAAAAACAAACCCAATTTCAAAACAGGCAAAATGACGTTAAGTCAATATTAACAATGGTTTATGGAGATTTTGATGGGCCGAGGCGGCGAAAAAACAAAGCCAAACAAAGCCAATTTCGGGCCAATTCCAGAGCCGGATGAAGCGAAATTTGGAGGGAATGACTCAAACCAATGAATTTCCAACTTGTCCATTCCCATCACAATAGAAAAAGGGTATAAAACGAGCTATGAAATTAGCTACTTATTCAAAAGAAGGATCAGTTTCCTGCGGGATAATAACCAACATGGGACTGATCGACATCGTATCAGGGTGGGATGGTTCGGACCCACCGCGGAGTGTCAAAGAGATTCTTGAAAGAGGCCCGGCGTGTCTTGACAAACTTGCCGGGCTGGAAAAATCCGCCGACGAGGTAATACCTCTCAATTCGGTGAAACTGCTTGCGCCGATCCCCCGGCCGGGAAAGATACTCGCCTTAGCGGGAAATTACGTTGAGCATATAAAAGAAGCCGGCCTGAAGCTCGGGCTTTCGGATTCACCGCGTTTAACAACCGTGCCGAGACCGTTTATCATGCCGGCAACGGCAGTGGCAGGTCCTGACGACCAGATACTCTGGCCTGCTTACAGCGAGACGATAGACTACGAACTCGAACTTGCGATCGTAATCGGCCGAAAAGCCAAAGCCGTAGCGACGGAGAATGCCCTGGAGATAATAGCCGGCTATACTATCGCCAACGATGTCTCGGCAAGGACGGTGACTTTCAAGAAGAACCGTGCCGAACGGCCATGGGACGAATTCTATGACTGGCTCAATGGCAAATGGGCGGACGGCTTCTGCCCGATGGGGCCGTACCTGCTGACCGCCGACGAAATCGAAGATGTGCAGAATCTCGATATGAAGCTGACCGTCAACGGCGAGGTCCGACAGAACGCGAACAGCTCGCAGATGATTCATACGGTGGCGCAGATTGTTTCGTTCCTGAGCCACCTGATGACGCTCGAACCGGGTGACATTATCGCTACCGGCACACCGTCGGGCGTAGGTTTCGCAACAGGCAATTACCTTAAAGCCGGCGACCGAATCGAAGCGACGATCGAAAAACTCGGAACCCTGACCAACACCCTCGGTCCAAAACCAAAAAAAAACTACGAACCGCTTGTATAATTTAGTCAGTGCGAGCGGACCCTGGAACATCAAGATCCGCTCGTTCTGTTATATCTGCAATGACAGTGACACTGCCGGCTTGCCTTTTTGTTCTACTTTGAGGAGCCCGTTGCCTTTTTTGGCGCCGGCTGCTTCTGCCGCTTGAACTCTAATGTCGTTCCCGGATTATCATCGAGCGCGCCATATTCGTCCAGTCCGTACAGTTCCAACTTCATCGTGCCGGCATCGACTTTCGAATAGACGAATCCCATCCTGGAAACCTCGCCGTATTCACCGGCATGCTCGCTTTTCATTGTAGCCTTGCCGTACTCGGCATCCCAGACGCCCTTGCCGTTACCGCCTCTGGAATCTACCCCTATCTGGACCACCTGCTCCTCGGAAGCATTGAAGAAGATGATGCCGTGATACTCGAAATCGAATCCTTTGAAATGTACGCTAAGTACATACGGTTTAAGCTCCCATTTGTATTCGATCGCGTACTTTTGGCCGTCGGGTGACTCACCGGCCCATTTGCCGACGATCCATTCGCTGCCTGACTGTTCCATCAGGGAGCCCAGGCTCTCCTGTGCCGATGCGGCCGAATTCCAGATGATAAGACTGACTACCACCGCCAGAAAAATCTTTGTCACTTTGTTCTTCAATCCTGTTGTTCTTTTTTGGTTCATTGTGCCTGGTTCCTTTCTTTGATTGAGGTTCAAATTATCAGGTTCACCCTTACGGCAGAGTCGCTGTATCGTGCCGGTAAGATACCATATTCTTCGTTAGATAGCCACTTATATCGAAATTTTTTAATGGCCGGGCCGGCGGGGCCGGGTTCTTTATAAAGTACGTGATAGCGGCTCTGAGGGGCCTAAATATCCGGCTGCGAAACCGCAATACCAGAAAAAATACTGAAAAGGACACAAATTAGTTGAATTCATGGCAAAAATTTGGTATATTACTGGAATAAGCGCTCGGCACTGTGGTTGGCCGTGGCTTGTATAGGTAATCCCGATGAGGAGTAAGTTGCGATTAGCACGCTGGTGGCAATTCAAGGAATTATTGATGAAATCACCATGCTATTATGTTAAATACTATAGGGATAGTTGTTTTATCAATCCGAATATTTTTAGACGTGAAAGGTAGAAGAAAATGAAGGATGAAGGAAGGGTTAATCGACAAGCAATGAAAGGATTTACGTTAATAGAGCTATTGGTGGTTATCGCCATCATCGCTGTATTATTGTCAATTCTAATGCCTGCGATGCGGAAGATCAAGGAGATGGCACGGGAATCAGCCTGCAAATCAAATTTGCGGAGCGTGGGATTGGCTTTGCAAATGTACCTCGACGACTACGAACGAAAAATTCCCAATACAGGGAGTGCTAATCAATATCTATGGCATGAGGCGGACGGTGTTACTTATCGAAAAGCTGGTTCCAGCGATAGTTATTGGGGTCTTTACTACATAGATTACTTGAAAGAGACGAAGATTTTTGGCTGTCCGAGTTTGGTACGTGCTCCCGAAGGATTGATATACTCATATAGTAATATTTCCGATGCTTCAATAATCCAGCATGCAGCGTATGGTTTGAATCACCATTCGAGAAACAGGGGTCGAAATACAAATGATATTCACCGTATTTCAGAATTCATTTTTTGTACCGACCACGCTGAACCAAGACCGGAGTGTGACACCAGCGATGCTTTTCATAATAATGATACACCCGGCGCTATGAATCTTACGCAGTATCGAAGCGGCGGTCGTGCCAGGCAATATCGCCAAATTTTCAGACACAATATTAGATACGCCGACGACGACAGGACCGGTGGAAGAGCTAATACCCTTTGGCTGGACGGACACGTTTCCGCTATAGAAGAAACTACAGGAGACGATGTGCCGTTAAGGTGGTATACAGGCGATAAAC